>JAABUZ0100000050.1_pt1 | contig 258636 bp, 260 predicted proteins | sample 5562091 | NCBI WGS metagenome assembly JAABUZ01 (sample SAMN12813069, study PRJNA571459) | rock metagenome | isolation source: Antarctica rocks | place: Antarctica: Victoria Land, Linnaeus Terrace sud | collected 2015-12-21 | reverse complement strand
AAAATGATATAAATCTAGTCTACAAGAACCTAGATTACTCTTTTTGATAGAAAATGCTTGACGCAATTGCTTTATATCTCGTGTATCGAAGTAGTCGCGTTATCTCGCTCAGAATAGTAACGACTGACCTCGACTTATTGCCTTGCGCACCAAGAAAAGGTAAAACAGATAGTGATTTGATAAGAAACGCTGTACTTCTCTGAAACAATGTTGTTCTCTGTGCGACCTTCGAGCGCAAAAGAGTTCGATTTCGATTTTTGCGTCAGTACGCAGTCTTCTGTGCTGTTCTGAAGTCGATTGATGACTTGTTCTCTTCGTGTGAGTTTGCTCTTCGATTTATCAATCAAATTACTGTCTGAATTGATGATTCTTTCTTCTGCGTTTCTTCTATCTCAAGAATGATATTAAGTTGATGAAAAACAATGAATGAAAGCATTCAAGAGCAATTGCTTGAACGTTAATGATAGATTGTATTCTTTCTGTTTTCTTGAACGTTGATGAATAAATTGTTCTCTTGCTGTTTTCTTTCTGTTTTCTTCTTGATTCTTTCTGTAGTGATCAAAAGACAATCACTAATTAGATGAGAGACGAATGTCGTGAGATTGTCTGCATTATTCTCACGAGATAGTTAGTAAAAGAAAAGAGATCAAAGTCTGAATCAATGATAGAAGAGTCGAGAAACATTTCTCGAGTGTACATATAGATGTCATTGCGACTTGTAGATAGAGAGAGAGAAATACACGTTTTACAGTATTTTTCTACTAGCACGATCATTGCATGTGTTCATTGTTTGCTTTCTCTGTTGCTTTGATACGACTTTCTATATTGCATCTGTACTCTATTTCTCAACAACGTCTTGATCAGAAATAACTTTTCAAAGTAATTCTCTTCTGAAAGAATTTCATTTAGATTGCATAAAGATATGATCTTTATTTCTTTAATGACTTTTAAAGAAATGACTAGTTTTTTGAATCAAAATCTGACTTGAAATCAGAATGATTAAATTCATCTTTGTTATTTAATGCATTGACTTTAGTGAGTTGATCAAAGCACTTCTTAAAAGAATAATTTAACTTATAACAAATAAAACAGATTTTAACTTGTAAATTTGCATCTTTCGCGCTAGTTAAAATCGCGTCATGCAATTTTGATAATTCATTGAATTTAATTGATTCAATTTTCTTATAAGAAATTGTATGAATCTCTTCAGTAAAAATGATTTATTTAATGATATTGACTTTATTCTTGATTTCTTGAATAATTTGCTGATTATTATCTAGTTGAATCAGATAGAAATAAATTTTCTTAAGAGAATCAGATTGAACTAATTGATTTACTTAAATGAATCGAAGTCAAGAATTGATTTTATTCTTCAGATCAATGATCAATTGCTTTTCATGATAATTCAGATAAAAGAATAATCGCTGAAACTGAGTATAAAATTCGCTAAACTTCTTTGCTTCTTGAATCAAATTGTAGTATTTTCTACGAAAATTAACTTTCTTATCAAAGTCATTGAACAACTGAGTAAGTTTTTTCAAAAGATTCTCAGCGAATTTATAAAGATTAACACAGTCACGTTCTTATTTAGTCTGTGTAACTTTGACTGCATCATCAAATAATCTAGAATAAACATAGTTTAAAGTGACTCATTTGCTGAGAAAAAGATTTGCATTAATCTTAAGCTTATTCTGAATTTTCGCATATTAATTCTCTCAAATCAAATCAATTTCATCAGTAAACAATAAAGAATTTAATATTTTTTGAACATGAGATTTATTGAAATAGATTAAATTGAAAAAAGTAATCTCTTTAATTACTTAAAGCTTTTCTTCTAACTTTTGATTCTTATCTTAAATTTTTAGACTGACTTTGTCTGATTGCTGTTTAGCTCAATTAAGCTTCTCATAATAAGTTTTTTCAACTTTGTTGCTGATAATCTGATTAAATAGATTTAAAGCTTCAACTTTTAGATCTCATTAAACTTAAAAATTATTAAAAGCTTGCAGAAATAGTTTCAAATTTACTTTGATTTAATGAACTAACTGTGCAATGTTCTTGATTTCTCAAAGTGTTGTAGTTTTATTAGTTTCAGCGAAAGTATTAAGAGTTGAAACAAATTTGCGTTTTTTTCATATGACATCATTTTTAAGAAAGATGACTATGCATGAAAGTAGCTTAAAGTTGATAGTTGATTCAATATTTTAATCAGAGATAATAGAATCAAAAGTTTCAGAATAGTGACTTTGATATTCTTTAAAGTGATTTTTCACAAATGATTGAATCATAATAATTTAGTCAATCAAACAAAGAGCGATGCTCAACAGCAAAGAATGAGATTGTATTTGTAGTGTTTAATCTTCAAAAAAGAAAATCTTTTATTTGTTGATTTGAGTGATTCTCTAGCAATTAACGAAGGTTTGTTATCATTGATTTTATTGATTGATTTGATTTTCAAGCAATTCACAAAGATTCTTTATCATCAATTCTCTTAATCAAGTGAACTTTGTTTACTTAATGAGTGATTAAGTCATTTAGCAATTCAAGCGAAGATTCTTTATTATTGATTCTATCAAATTTTCTAGTGTTGTTCAGTTTTTCAATTACATTGATCATCAAATAAATGAATTTCTTTAAATTTATTCTATCTGAATGAGTATCTTGAATGAATAATGATATTGATATCATGTGATTAACAAATTCTTAAAGTAATGTTGAGATTATGTTTAAATATTCAATCTAATCATGTTATAAATGAAAAGAATTTTTTTTATTCTTACTTGATTCAACACTCATTATGAATCTATGTGAGATTTTATATACTGTAGCGAGTATTGTGCTAGCGTAACGCTTTTTTCGCATCAAAAATCGCTTCTTTCTGCGCTTTATATTATAACTGTTCTCAATGCAAGAACTTTATAAATTTATAAATTTTTTATTTTTTCTCTCTTTCATCTGATTCTTTAATGACATCACAGCTTGAAATTGATTCAGTATGCTCATTGAGAGTATCATTTGAATGATCATCGTTGCTGCGCTCATGATTTTTAAAAGCTTTTTCAAGTTCATGATGTTTTCTTTTTATTGCATTGCTTTTCATTCTACTTTTTATCTGAAACATGTTAATAAAATATGCTTGATCAACATTTGATCTTTGTCACACTTGCACATCATCATAATGATATTAAATACTCGTCTTTCATGTAGAAATTGATTGAAGTCAATTTTTCTCATGCATAGCTGCGTCAATAATGCACTGTGAGACTTTGCATGATTCTTGTGCAATCACAGATGTTGATGTGTCATTTCTAATGTCAGATATTGAAAATGAGCTGCGTTGAATTTCTCTTTTCAGACTATTCTTCATGTTTGTTTGATCTGTTTCTATATGAGCATCAATCTTGTCATCACTTCAGTGCATTGATGCTCAGTCAACAATAAAGATAAATCATGTGCATCATTAATCATCTTGTTCATCACTTCATTTTCAAGTACTTCTGCATGTTTCATCACTTAATGTAACTTCAACATAATTTCTTAAGATTGAATGCTTTCATGTGCAATCTGAACTCATTGCAGATGTGTCTGATTTTTTGTTGATATTATAACTTTCACTGTTTTCAGAGAAGTCTGATTATCACTGTATACTTTGTATATCTTTTCATGACACTCTTGATTCTTTATCACTACGTCTGCAAAATGTTTCATCTTTGCAATCAATTCTTTCAGTTCTTCATGATGAATAATGATTAAAGTTGATTCTTTCAATCTTTTATTTAACTCTCAGTTAATTCTCATTACAATCATCATAATATTCTCTCTACTGTTGTTATTGTTCAAGTAAACTCTTTGCTTCAATGCAAATGTGTCAAGATAATGTTGATTTATTGACATTTTCTTGTTTACAACTATAATTACTTTCAATGACTTTGATCAGAGAGTCATCATGTAAAGATGACTTCACTTCATCTTCATCTGTTTAAATGTTTCTTTTATTCACTTTTGCTTCAGTTGCAAAGATATTTTGCACAGCTTTGATTTTCAATTTCTTTTGAATATCAAGTTGTTGCAAATTCAACACATCATTGTCTCAATAACTTCATTCAATTTTCAAAAGTTTATGTTTATTATTGACTTTTGTATTAACTTTCATAAATGAATATCTATCAATGTTGTATTTATTTCTATTTGTAGAATCTCTGTTGATATTACATGATAAACGTCAATGATTTGTCACAATGCTCTTTCTTATACTGATTTCAGCTTGATGTTCAGATCTTTTTGATGATTTTTCACTCTCTGTAACATGTATCATATGATGACTTCGTGACTAAGCAGAGAGCGTGTCATCACGAAGTATATTTGCTTTCTCATCATCATTGACAAGTCTCAAGTAAACTCAATGATTATCTGCATGATCTTTTGTTTAATTACTAATTTTGCTTCAACATGATGCATGTAAATCACTCATCTCAGCTTGAAGTTCAGTTGAATTCTCAAAACTCTGATATCTGATTTCAAGTTAATTTGATGTTTCATCAACTTTACATTAATGTTCATATTGAATCACTTAAAGATTCTTGTAAAGTGAATCAACTCATGCTTTGTCTTTGAAAACTTGATGTCATGCATTTTTGATCACTGTTTGCATCTATCATAGATTTCGCTAAAAACTTTGCAATTACGCTTCATAAACTCTTTGTATATTAAAATATTGATGTCATTTACAAAATTTATGAAGCTTATTTTCAATCTGATATCATTATATGCTTTTAGCAAGTTCACGTTGTAGAACAAATATAATATTGATGATAGCAAAGAATTTTGTAATATATTAATGTTCACGTTGCGTTTCATCATCATGTAATCATTGATTGTGATCATGATGCATCGATTTCTCAGAAAGTTCTTCACAAATTTGAGAAGCAGTCTAAGAACTTTTCTCTTTTTCATATCATGCAAGAGTCTGCTATGCACTATCTTGTTAAATGCACTCTTTTTATTCAAACTCAGTAATGAGATTATTCTTCTTCTTGTATCACTTCATACAGTATATATATTTTTAATAATCAGTTGCAGAGTTGTATTTGTTGATCTGTGTTTGCAAATCTTTATCTGAATATTTAATATTAAGTTGCACACTTCTACAACATTTTGCAGATGTTCAAATATAATGAACTTCAGTATTTTACTCAGCGTGTTGAATAGCATAATTGATTTATATGTTTTTGCATTAAAGTAATTCTTCTTGTTTGACTTTCACATCATTATTGTGATTGCAATTTTGAATTGAGTTGACTGTATTTTCTTCTGCAGACATTTTTCAAAAAGAGAGCATATTTATTCTGATGCATCATCGATGAGTTTACGTATTATTCTATTTATGTATTCTGTGTGTTTTAAAATCTTGTTGAACGTTGTCTTATAAATGACTTTCTTAATTTCATGATGCATCAATGAAGCATCATTCTCAATCAAGAATGAATACTTGAAATCTTCTGTATTCAGCATGAGAATCTTTGAAGATAATGAAAAGTGAGTTCGAAACATCATTTTTATCTTATTTTGTGTTATCATAGTGATGTTGAAGCATTCTGACTTAATCAGAGAGAAAATTGTCGTTTGAATCAATGTGTCTGCAATTGCATTTCTTGCTCATTTTGCAGTTTTGAACAGTTTTCTCAAGAATTGTTCAACATTCTGCATGATTTCTCAATATTCACTGCGTTTCTGTTTTCTGATGATCTTGCTCTTCTTGTCACATGCTTGAATGTACTCTGTTCAATCATTGATGATTTGACAGCTTCTTTTCATTTATCACATGCTCTTGATGATTTTCATACACTTCTTCGTTCATTCTGCTTTGATCATTTCATGTGATCTCGCTCAAAGACTAGAAATCTCAACAATCTTCTTTAATGCATTCAACAGTTACTTAGTGTACTCATTTATGCACTGATGTTTTATTTCATGATTCAACAGTGATTTCAACATTTGTTCTTTCAGAATATTAATGAACTTCTCTTCATTCATTGTCTTTCAGTTGCAACGCGATTTTCGCGCTGATTCTTTGCAGATTCTGAAATCTATAATTATCTGTATTAACAGATGATCTGAGAAGTTTTTCATTTCTTCGTTGATTTCACATTGTATTAATTGATTCATAATGTCATCTGTCGTAAAGATCAAATTTATTGTCATTTGAAATCTCTGATAATTTCTCGTAATTATGTCTCAAGATAACGTCAGCAATGCATTAATATTTGTGATCATTTCAATTAAATCATTTGATAATAAATGTTATCTTGAGTAGAATAATTTCTCTTATGTGAGATGATGCAATCTTCTACAAGAATGCATTCACTCAACATGTGTAACATTTTTTTGATGTTTGAAAAACTTTCTTTTTCATGAATGACTTTGTGATTTTTGAGTAATAAATTGCATGCTTCATGAATGTGTATAACTTTTTGAATCATCTGTGTATCATTTATTAATGTTTATAACATAATTATGTTTACATCTTTGAAGTGTCATGTTGAGTATTAGATGTTGCTGTCAATTCTCTTGTTTATGTAGAAATAAATTTTATTCTCATTATTCTTCAGTGTGAAGTTGACAGTTGCTGAACAGTACACTCTGAAATTCTCATCAAATTATCAAAATTCTTGAAGAATCAAAATGTCATAATTCTTTATCTTTTTCTCATGTAGTAGCATTATCATCATCTTTTCTCTGAACTTGTGAACATTGTACTATAGTATTCAAAGCTTCTTTTGCTGAAACATTAAAGTTTACATTCAAAGTTGTTTGATGTTTTCTTGAGCATTTGCAATATGCTTGCTTCACTTGTAAAATCTTCAAAAGAAGATAATACTGAAATTGATGTAATTAATGTTGACTTCAACTCATTTGTTTTTGACTTCTTGACTAGATGATTCAATATAGTGTTTTTGAATGTGATGATTATGCTGAATAAACAACTTTTATTTGTTGAGCATCTCTGTTTTCTCTTCAAGTCATTGTCTATCAGTGATTTCAGACTGATAAATGTCGCTGTAAACATCTTCAATGTCATCGCTTTGAGTTTTCTTTGCTTTTGTACGACGTGATATAAAGATCTGTATTTCATAACTTTCTTTTTTTTCTCTTTTCTGATCTGTTGTTTATGACATTGAAAATCAAAGACTCTGTGTATATTTTAACATGTTTCACATTTTCACATGTCTTGAATCTGTTTATGAAAACAATGCTTCAAGCGATGATCTAGCATGCAGTAAACGCATCTTTGCTTGTTTTTGCATTCATATGTTTTATGATCATAGTCTTGACACTTTAAACACTGATGTGTTTTACAACTTGAATCATAGAACTGCGTGATTTTTATATTGATTTCATGACATACTCTTTCGTCAATTAGCTTGTTCATCATCTCAGTGCTGACTATGCATATCATCAGCAAAATGTATCTCTTCTGTTCATTATTCTTTATGAGTCACTCGACTTTCTCAATCATCATCTTCAAATGTATGTCTTTATTGATCTTGATGAGTGCTTTCATTCTCTTCTTCTCTATGTCTTTAAACATTTCTTTGATTTTAATTTCATATATCACTATCTTGAAACTGACTTCGCGCAGATTTATGTTCAATGAAATTTCTTTGATTCAAAAATTATTTTTCTTCAATATTCTCTTGCTGTCTTTTGTCTTGACTCAAAATATCAGTAAATTTGATCATCTTTTTATAGTTTCTATGTTCTTGCATGTTGATAACATTTCGTCGACGTCAATCTCTTTCGTTCATCTCACTATGTTCTCTGTTGTTATCATCATGATTCTCTTGATCTTCTCTTTCTCTTTAATGAAGATTTTAATCTCAAATTTCTTGTAATGATTTTACACTGATGACTTTCAAACGACGTCGTTGACTTCTCGTTCGCTCTCTTTACTCAGTTGTCAACACGTCTCTTCTTCTTTACAAACTTCTTTTCAAGTCTGCTCATTACATTGACAAAATCATAAGAGAAAAAAAGTCAATATTAGCTGATTTTTGTTAACTTTTTCTGAGTTAGCTGTTAATTTCATGTGTCAGCTAACAATTGAAATTAGTTGATTCTCTCAGTTATTAACTGACTATTAGCTGATTTTTAGCTGATTTAGCTGTGCACAGTGCACTCAACTAATATCGATATTTTTTTTGTTGACTTCTTTAACATTTGCGCATTTTGCTTATTAACAATCAAATATTGAATTAATAACTAGATAGTTATTGCGCTCATATAATAGATTAATTAATAATTAATTTGACTATCTAAACAATAGCTATTTACACAGTTTAATATATGCGCTGAGAAAGTCAATGAAAAAGTTAATGAGAAAGTTAATGAAAAAGTTAATGAGTAAACTAATGAGGTAGAGAGTCATGTAGAATGTTCGATAGAAAGTCATGTAGAATGTTCAATAAAGAGTCATGTAGAATGTTCAATAAAGAGTCATGTAAAGTGTATGATAGAATTATATTTGATGCTCGATAGAGAACAAATTTGATTCTTGAATGCAAAGTAATTCAAAGCTTGATAGAAAGTCATGAAGAAAGTCATGTAGAGAGTCATGTAAAGAGTCATGTAGAAAGTATTGTTTGAAGCACTGTTTAACTCATGTTATGCGTTTAATCGACGCGTATTTTGAAGCATGTAGAATGTTTGATAAAGCGTTTGATAGAAAGCTCAGTAGAAAGCTCAGTCAATAGCTCAGTAGAAAGATCAGTAAATAACTCAGTCAATAGCTCAGTAGAAAGATCAGTAAATAACTCAGTAAAAAGATCAGTAGAAAGATCAGTAGAAAGCTTGATTAATAGCTCAGTAAAAAGATCAGTAGAAATATCAGTAGAAAGATCAGTAGAAAGCTCAATCAATAGCTCAGTAGAAAGATCAGTAAAAAGATCAGTAAAAAGCTCAATCGATAGATCAGTAGAAAGATCAGTAGAAAGCTTGATCAATAACTCAGTAGAAAGATCAGTAGAAAGCTTGATCGATAGCTCAGTAAATAGCTCAGTAGAAAGCTCAGTAGAGAGTATTGTTTAAAGCACTGTTTGATGCGTGTTATACATTCATTCAACACGTATTTTAAAGCATGTAGAAAATTTGATAAAGCGTTTGATCGAAAGTTTGATATTGAGTCATGAAGAGTGCATTTTATTGAGCTAATTAGCATTATTTTGTACGAAATAAAAAGTAGAAATTACAAAAGAAAGAAGTGAGAAGAAGTAAAAACTCTGAATTCTCTGAATTTTCTAGCGTCAATCTTCGACTGAGAGCGAAGATTACTAATCACGAAGATAACAGTACTGTTTTCAAGTCATGTAGAAAGCATTGTTTGAAGAATTGTTTGACTCGTGTTATGCGTTCATAATTTGAAGCATGTAAAGCGTTTGATAGAGCATTTAATAGAGAATTTGATAGGAAATTCGGTAGGAAATTCAATAGAGAATTTGAGTGAGCGAGTAAATGAGCAAGTAAATGAGCGAGTAAATGAGCGAGTAGATGAGCGAGTAAAGTGATAAGCATGTAGAATGATGAGTAGAATGATGAGCATGTAGAATGATGAGTAGAATGATAAGCATGTAGAATGACGAGTAGAATGATGAGCATGTAGAATGACGAGTAGAATGATGAACATGTAGATAGATGAGCATGTAGATAAATATTTTAGCTGAATTAGCTGAATTAGCTGAGTTAGTCGAATTTAGCTGAAATTTAGCTGATTATTAGCTGAATCAAGCCGACTTTTTCAGATTCTGTCATCGAGCAAAAAGTTAGCTGTCAAACATTTTGTTGATGTATCTTTTTCAATCTCTTCAGCTGATTCTTCATGCATTGATTGACAGTCGACGCAGCAACATGTTGACGCGTCAGCTTTTCTATCATCTCTGTCAATCTTCTCATCTTTCTTCAGAGCATCAGCTTGTTGTTTCTACGTTTGTTGAGCTCATAGAGTACTTGCAGCTTGTTCAATTTCTCATGTATATTCTTTGTCTTGATTGAATTCTTCTGCGAGATAGTGATACTCGTCTCTTGCTCATTCACTGATGTCACATCGATGATGATTATCATTTGCTTTTGATGATCAGAATGAAGTGCAAGCATCATGTCAATGATGTTCTATTGTTCAAAAAGATTGATGTCAATTCTTACAATTGAAAGCTGAAAAGAATTACTTTAAAAAATGAAAAGTTTGATTCAATAAAGATAGTTATAACTAAGACTTTAAAAATACAGAAGAAAGAAGATAAAAAGAAAAAAAAAGAACATGCTTTATATAGTAGTTACTCAGATTCAACGCTAGTCTCAAAGAGAATGTGTTGAAACATAAGAAAGATGTTAATTCAAAAGATGTTAATTCAAAAGATGTTTTATTGATACATAAAAATGTGTTTGTCATAAATGTTTGTTAACTACTCATAATACAAAGAAGTATGTTTGTTTAAAAGATAATAAAAGCTGATTAAAAGATGCTAAAGAATGAAAAAGATGTTGAATCATATTTGAATCAAACTTGAATCAGATTTAAATCAGCTTTTAACTAGCTTTAATCAATATATAATCAACTCATTAACGTTAACTGTATAATGATTAGAATTAAATCTTTGATCTTATTCAATTCTGATGCATTCATAACAGTTTAAAGATTGTTTAAATCTGCTAGAAAAATCTTTGAATCTTGTTTAACTTAATGCTGTAACTGATTTACATTTTTTATATTTCAAAGAATAGAAGCTTTTAAGAAATCATTGAAAGTCTGAAAGTAAGACAAAGATTGATGATGTTTTCATATAAAGTCAATTCTAAGATATTTTAATATGCAAAGTGATAACTCAGAAGAAATGATTGAATCTGGAGTGATATAAGAATAAAAGCTTTGATAATTCTTGAAGAAATTTTTCACAAATGATTAAATCATAGCAAAGAGTTGATGATTGATAGTCTTCAAAGAAGAGTGTTGCTGATTTGAGAAGATTTTTTTGTGATTTTCAAGTAATCAATGAAGATTCTTTATTGTTGATTCTATTAATCAATGTAAACTGATGCTACTGACTGAGTGATAGATTCTCTAGCAATCACATGATTATATATTTTTATTGATTTTATTAATTTCTTAATGTTATTCTGTCTTTTGATGTTATTGATCATCAGATATACAAATTTCTTTATACTTATTTCATTGTCAGCTGAGTGAATTTGAATGAATATAAAGATTAATATCATGTGATTAATGAATTTTTAAAGTAATGTTGAAATCATGTTTAAAAACTAATCAAAAAGCATACATGACTAGTATGTTTAGTTGATAAAGATAGTTATGACTAAGACTTTAAGAATACAGAAGAAAGAAGATACAAAAGATAAGAAGAATACACTTTATATAGTAGTTATTCAGATTCAATGTTAGTTTTAAAGAAAACATGTTGAAACACAAGAAAGATGTTGATTTGAAAGATGTTTGCAACATAAAGAAATATGTTTATCATAAACATCTGTTGACTACTTGTAACACAAAGAAGTGTGTTTGCTTAAATGATAATAAAAGCTGATTAAAAGATGCTTAAAGAAGAAAAAAGATGCTGAATCATATTTGAGTCAAATTTAAATCAAATTTAAATCAGATCTCAGCTAAATCTTGATTAACTTTAATCAATATGCAATCAACTTGCTAACATTAATTGTAAAATGATTAGAATTAAATCTTTGATCTTATTTAATTTTGACACATTTGTAACATGATGCATAAATAAACATATTGCATGAAGCATGTTTTAAAGTAAGTAAACTGATGAGTAAATAACTGAGTAAATAGCTGAGTTAATAGTTGAACATGTAAATAACTGAGTAAATAAAATAATAAGTTCACTTAAAGATTTTAATGTGACTTGAAACAAGCACATTGTTAATGATGAAGAACGAAGTGAAGCAGTATAAACATGAAGTCAAATTTCATTAAAAATTGAATAATTAATCATAATAGATTTGACTTTTGTAACTTTAATAAAAAAGTCAATCATTTTACAAAGAATTAAAATAAGATTGATGCAGACTAGTGAAAAAAGATCAAAATCAGTCAGTAAAAACAACTGCATTACTAACTAATTTAATAATACACTCATACTTTATCATATTAAATAAAATGATTAATAAAATTTGATATTATTTTGAATTTAAGAAATATCTGACTGTAATTTAAATTAATGCTCTCAGACGTAATAGTTGAAACTTACGTAGTAAACAAGACAATTAACTTAAAGAGACTAGATTTCATTGAGCTTACAGTTGATGAAAGATTGAAAAAGTTAAGTCAGAGTTGAAACTTTTTTTGAATGTCAATCTCAACTCAACTTTCTGCATATGCTAATCATGAGTTCAAAATTATTTCAATCTCGACTCAACTTTCTGCATATGCAAATCATGAGCTGAAAAAGTAGTGACATTTCTCTAGCTGAAACTAAAAAATATTATGCATATGCATGATGTATGAACGAGATCAGAAAAAAACAATCACAGATCATCATTATTGATTTATTTTTCAGTCAGATGAGCGAAATTACATGTGACAATGTTGTTGACATCTAAAGTATGTATTAGCAGAGCATATGCGAAGTTTGTGCTATGCTTATCTTTGATTTTATCTTTCACGTCATCATGAGAAATCTTTTTGATGCGCTTGTTGTTAAGTGAGAGATCTGAGAATCGCGTTAGCGAAGCATATGCAAGACACATAATGTACATACAAAAGAAGAGAAACGACAAGAATGAGTGAGAATGAGAAGAGAATTGAAACTCAATTTATCATAAAATAAGCATATTTTAAGCATATTTTGAGCAAGATTTTATCTTTCGCTTGCGCTCAGAAGAGATGATGATTGCAAAAGACTAATTTTTGATTAACATATGCTTAAAGAATGCACTTCTTGACTCAAAAAGTTCAGAAGACAGTGAGCTGCTTGATTGAACATTGATATTGAATGCAAAAAGAGTGATGAGTGCAGATCTGACATATGTCAGATCTTTGCTGAAAGTTCTTTTTCATAAATGCTTGAATGAATCATGCTGAGTATTATAATATAAGTATATATATATAGTATAGATAAATGATAATATATGATAAATTGAAACACAGCATATGCTTTACTTACATCACGATGAAATCGAGTTTCATAATTGATGAAAAAGATTGCATCATAATTACTACTGAGTATTAGCTTTGCATATGCAAGATATAAATATGACTTACATTAACTGCTCACAGTGATTGACATATTGATTGATTAGATCGAAAGAAAATCTTGTTTTAATGTCATTAATTGTGCATATGCGCAAAATATGTCAATATTACTCAAACTCATTTAAAAATCAAGCTCTATGTTAATCACTCAATTTAACGAAAAGTTTGAAAGCATTGACACAGAATTAGCTTTGCATATACACAGCATGTATAAAGACATACTTATTTTTGACAATTATCTCTGTCTGTTTAAAATTATGTTGAGATAAATTTGCAACTGTATAAACTCAGCATAAGTTGAACATATGTGATGTAAATGTCTCATTGACGTTAAGATGTACATTGCGAATATGATGATGAAGCTGACAAGAAGTAAGCAGATATTCAATAAGTGCAAAGCATATGCAAAACTTACAAAAAGCTGTTGATCAAAGATTTGATTACACATTTCTTTCATATTTACATTTACTCAACATTTATATATATTCAACATATGCAAGATATAAAAGAGCTTCTGAAGATTTACACTTTGCTATTGATAGTGTTGAACAACATGAAAGAGTTTGAGAAGTCTGCATATGCTTAGCATAATTTCAAATCTTGAAAAGAAATGTATTGACTAGCATTCATTGCGATGATAACTGAGAAAGCTGCATATGTCTAGTATAAGTTGCAAGAGTATTGATCATGAGAAATATATGATGAGTGCTTGCAGCGATGACAGTTTGAATGACTAGAAAGAATGTCAGCATATGCAGAGTATAAAAACTGATTACACTCATCAGCAGAAACTCAAGCAGCATTGTGATTGAATATTGAATCTGCTTATTGTGAGCATATGCTGATTTCACACGAAGCTTGTATTTATCATAATGATACTCATAGATTGAGAAATTGACAACATTGATTACAGTTGAATTGTCATAATTTGCTATGTGTGTCATGTTTAAACAGAATACACGCAAATATGAAGTGCAGTATATGTTGAGACAGTACTCAATGTGAGTACAGATTGTAGAAGTAAAATTGTAAAAAAAGAAAGAAAAGTTGATTGTTTACAAAAGAAATAACGCGTCGCTTCGACATATGTTTAGCGTGACGCTAGCAAAAGCACTAGTCAGAAAAATTGTAGCTTGACAACACAACATGAATATTTTGACTGATACTGAGCATATGTTGAGCACTAGATATAGTTTTAGATGTACAAGATGATGAAGAACATATGTTGAGCATGTATAGATTGATCGCGTCAAGTCGAGTACTTGATTCATCAAGACTCGATTCGAGTCAGAATTCTTGACTCAAGTATTCGAGTCAAGTCAGAAGATTCAACTCAAGTATTCAAGTCAAGTCAGAAGATTGAGATCAAGTATTGACTTGAAATTTTCGACTTGATTCGTCAAGACATGAAGCGAAGTACTACTAATATTTATCTGAGTGTCTGATAATGCAACAGAGTAATGCAATTGATTGAAGAAAATTCATGCTTGTTCATTTACTACTGCTAATCTGAGATCACTATTATCTCATCATTCTTCTTCTTCTTCTTCTTCTCGTACTTCTTCTTGTACTTCTTCTTGTACTCATTCTCGTTCTCAATCATATTTGCATCATCATCTCTCTTGCTAAATTTCACCTTCTTGTCATCGTCGTCAATCTCAATGATATCATCAGATTCATCATTTGATGAATCTAGTGAATTAACTATCTTTCGATCAATCGCATTTTTTTCATTTGAAAATGCGCTCATGAATTTGTTGAATTCTTGTATGACATCTGAATCATTCATCATCTTCAATTCATTCAATTCTTCGTGATGTAAAATGCGTTGCTGAATTAATTCAATAGTAGATATCATGTATCTTGACATGTTTTTCTCAAGTTAATCTTGTTGTGCAATAGTTTAATGCATACGTTAGTCTTGTCTTTCACATCAAACACAGTACATACATTGACAGTAGAAGTAGTATTGAACGTCGTCTTCATGACTATCGCTTTGAGCTTCGCTTACTTTGCAGTCTTCTTCTCTCTCATCTTCTTTATCAAATTCGTCTTGAAGCATTAAGCTATTATACAATCAGCTTTTGAAACACATATGCATTACTCAAATGCATTATCATGCAGACTCTTTTTCACTCGATCATTCATGATCATATTTCGCATATTGTTCTTCATTTTCACCTGCTTCGCTTTGATGACTTTCTGATAGACGCTGATGCTTCTCAATTTGATGAGTTGTTTATAAAGAGTCACTCGATCTGCACTGTGTTTGATATAGAAAGTTTTCTGATTTTCATTTCATCTCATTGCATGATTTCTACTTGCAATTGACTGCAACTTGATTGATAGATTGAACATTCTGTGATTTTGATTAATCTCAATGATAATGCATATAAATAATGCATAACAATCTTCTTATCTGATAGTGATGTTGAAGTGCTTTTTCTAATGAACTTAGTCATAATAGATAAGTGCAATGAATAGATGTGAGACGTAGAAAAAGTTAGAGTTAGAATAGACATCAAGCGTAGATAAAGTTAGAATTAGAATAGATGTGAGATGAGATGTAAGTAAAATTAGAGTTAAAGTTGAATGTTAGAATTTATTCATCATCTTAGAGCTGCGATCAACACATTCATCATATTAGTGCTAATATCAAAACATTCATCATATTAATTCTACTATAAACACAGTCAACAGTCATCATCTCTTGTTTACACATCATCTTTTGTTTACATCGTACTTCACTTTGCTTTCACTCAACTCGATAGTCTCAATTTTTCAAATCGTTGTCAGTTGATATACATCATGACTCGTTGCAAGCAAACAGATAATGCATTTAAATAATGCATCTCTTGTTGCACATTGCTGACAGACTTGATTTAGAACGAAAGTCTAAAGACGCATCACATGATGATTTGAAGATCTCAACTCGTGATGATATGACATCAGGTAATTGAATCACGAACGAATCAAGAGCAGACTTAAAAACTCTATCTGAAAGCAAGATCAATAAAGTTCAGAAGATAATGCAAACAGATAATGCATCAAGCTATCAACAGCTAATTTATCGCGACAGTCAAAGAGAAAATAAAAGTCAGAAATCGTTGCACTTTGAGAGATACGTCGTTATCAGAGAGATGCAAATTTGTTGATATTGAAGATCTTATTTGAAAGAGTAGTTCGCAAAATCATGCAGAATGAGACTGATACGAACAAGATGAGTCAGAGAATGAGCGATGCAAACTATAAAATTCAAACTTCAACACTGCTTGCTCTTCAGAAGATCACAGAAGCATTTCTATGTGAATTTCTTGTCAGTAAGTGCATTACTCATTTGCATTATCATTGATGTTTTACAACATTTACTGATATAATGCTTTACATATGCAGATAGCAATCTTCTTGCTATTCATATCAAGCGAGTAACTCTTCAGCAGAGAGATTTGATACTCATGAAAACTTTGATGTGTAATCTCAAGATTCAGTTGAGTGCTCAATGAAAATAGCATTCGCGATATCTTGATCAGATCAAGTTGTCTAGCATAGCAATACACTCTATGAACTGCATTATCTCTTTGCATTATCTTGTAACTGTGTTATTATACTACATACATTGACATTGCAAAAGCAACTTCAAATGAAATGATATTGAACATTTAAACATTAATAGAACGTAAAACATTCTGCAAATCTGTCTTGAAAGAATTATACAATTCATCAATCGCGTTATTTTCATCTTCTTCTCTGCAATAAATATTTCATGCTTTGATGATAGTCTTCTCAGAATTCAAGTTCATGATACGATTATAATACTTAAGAAGCATTATCTGTTCAACTGATTCTGAAGTCATTTGTGATCAATTTCATCGACAAACTCTTCTTGCAAGACTGAATGTTCATTCAATATTTACAGAGAATATTGAACATGAAAGAACATTCTTAGTCATTTGAGTCAATCTTGAATAGTTTGAGACGTTGTCTCTTCAATACTTTCATGTTGAAAACTTCTTGACAATAGCGTCAGTGCAAAGATATCAATCATCTTCACTAACAGATACAGAGTGACGTTGAGTTCTTTGAAGAAGAGTTCATGTAATCATCACAACAAACTATAGCATTGTTAACAAATGATCAATTGCATTATCATATTGCATTATCTGATCAACATCACTAGTCACTTGCGCTCTGACTTCTGCAGTTGTAGTTTTCTCTTCATAATGATGATGAAAATAGTTCTTGAACTCTTTTTTGTACTTGTTGTAATAAAAATGAGAATCATTCTCATTTGCATCTCAATCTTGATACAAATTCAGCTTTTGAGTAGAATCTAAAATCATAGCGAGATTGTATATCAGTTCATCTTTGCTCTTCATCTTGAAATAGTACTTTGCAAGCTTGTTAGAAGCTAGTTCGCAAGCTCGAAGAACAAGTGCTTGTGAAGTACATGCATTATCACGTACTATCGTTTCAATAACATTGAGATGATTGAAAAAAGCATCAAACATTCGAAATTCTAAATGTATGTCAACATTAATGATTCTAGACACAATCAGAGTTAGCTCATAGAAAGAATTTAACATATTGTCAATAAGCAATACTAGTGATCATTCGTTTTTCTTTAATCGAATAGCTTGAATCTTTGCATCTGTCAAGAATTTCTCGACTCATATATCGATCATGTCGCGCAGTTGATATGCACGTCGAAGCATCAAATAAATAGAGTTTCAACGAATGTGAATGTCTTGTATCAATTTTCAAGATTTTGTGACTTGAAGCTTTAAAAAGCAAAGCTTTCGTTGAGAAGAACTGTTGATGACAATAGTAAGAGCGTGAATCTGTTTCACTGATTAGTAAATGCATTATCTTTTTGCATTATCAACTTGATAAATATCTTCTTGACAACAGTGCAAAGATCATTGCTTGTGATTACATTCTTAACTTGATCATCGTCTAATGACACAACGAAATTGTTGTTCAAAGTCTCTGATTCAATAGCTCTGATAAACTCTTGAGTCATTAGATTAATGATATGAGTCATACAAGATATCGAGTTTTGTGCTCTATTTCATGAAATGTCGCGTCAACTGAGCGCTCTTTCAAGCTTCTTCTTTAAAGTGTCATTGTTGCTTGCATTATTGATAACAACATCAAAAAGCTTGTTCTTAATATCATATGTATTCAAAATCTTGAACAGCTCTTGCATTAAATGACAATCAGTATGCTCAACTTGAAGAGACGTAAATTCAATGAGATGTTCACGATATTGAAATGTAGCATTCATTCAATATATTAAAACTCTCAGATAAGCGACTTTTTGAGAACTAGATCATGCATTCAACGCAATAGAAATCTGTCGTGACTCTTTTAAGTCTTGCTTTATCTTTGCACGAATTTCATCATATTTCGAGAAAATCATGCTTGACAATTTAGTGCAATGAACGAGAGTAATCTCTGAACGAAGCATTTGTAGTAACTGTCGAAAATGCTCATTTTCAATGATTCAAAAAGACAAATTCAGTGCAATGAAGATCTGACACAATATCTTTTCTCAATTCTGTTGATTGAATTGAGATAATAAGTTGATATGACTTTTCTTCTATAAATACGTCAACTTTGCATTATCTATTTGCATTATCATATTGAACTTACATGATCGAAAGATATCTTGAGCTGTGAAAGAGAGTTGAATCATTTTCGTTTCTGACAAGCATTTGACTTGAGATGCTTGATCATATTGAACGTACTAGATTCATCAATAGTCGTAGAATGATCTAGAATTTTAAGACAATTCTTGCATGAAATCTTAGAATATTCTTTCAACGTTGAGATCATTTGAATAAACTTGTTTCAGATGTTGAATTGTTTATTTACTTCGATCTTCTTAGCTCAAAGTGAATTATCTATCTTTCTTTGAGTCTTGTTGATGACACTTTCGTCAACAGACATCTGTAGTCATCATTGTTGAAATTGAGCATTAATATCAGCACTTCACTCAACATACTGATTATTCTCTCTTAATATTAGAAGAGAAGTATCACGATGAATTCTATTCATCGCTTCTTGAAGAGTTCGTTTCTTTTCGACGAAATTTTGATTGATGTTTCGTGAATCTTGACTTGCAAATTCATTAGAATGAAAACTACTGAAAGTAAATGAATGAATGATCGAGAAATTAGATTCTTTCTCGATCGAAAATCTTAATAATTCATATGTCTTATCAGAATCAGACATCTTGCAATATATTTTATTGATAATGCAACAAGATAATGCAAACAACGAGAAGAGAAATAGATTCATTTGTTTCACGTAAGTCTTTCAAATATAATGATGTAATAGATTCAAAAATAGTAAGTCTTGACATTTGATGTCATTTTTGATTTCTTGATGATTCGAGTCGAAAACTCGAATCAAGTATCGACTCAAGATCAATATCAAATCGAGTCAGAATGTTGAAATCAAGTATTCAAGTTGAGTCAGAAGATTGATATCGAGTACTCGAGTTGAGTCAGAAGATTGATATTGAAACTCGATTCAACGATCAGTCTAAGCATGTATCATCTACTTGCTAAAATTCAAATTCAAGCTCTGTATTTTTGATCTGTAATTCTGTCAACTTCTTCTTCATTTCAAGCTTCTTTCTTTTTCACTTTTTTTATTCTATTCTTTGATGTATGCTTATCATATGCTCAGCATATGCTTGAGTCTTCACTGTCTCTGTAAACAGTCAATTTCTCTGTCGTCTTGTATCTTAAAAAGTACTTGCTCAACTTAATAAAGATGACATACACTCAGTTGATGCTTGATGTATGTTTCAATGAAGATCACTTTCATATAACAAATTAGTAAAAGCAATTGAAGTTGATTTGAAAATTGAATCAAAGTTTGATGAAGACGAAGTGTCTTTGCTCAATATATGCTGAGTTTGAGCTTGCTCTGTATCATAAGAATTTTTTGAATTTCAAGACAGATCAGAATATTCAATTCTTCTTGAAGCGACTTGATGAGATGATTGATTTAAGTAGTATAAGCAAAGCATATGCAACACATCAATTAATGAAGAATTCATGTCTTTCTTTTGAAATTGTCGTTTTAAACAAGTTGAATCGCTTCAATTTTGTCATGTAGTATTTATATCTTGAATTTTCATAAATTTCTTTCGATTAAACATTTCTTGAGTATGATGACGCAGTTTACGCAGATCAGCATATGCTTAACTTATACAGAGAATATGTTTCATCTTAATACAACATTCAATAAAGAAATTTTACGTCTTATGAAATTGTTATCTTGAAAGTGACTACTTTCGCTAAGTTCACTATGTTTTCAAGCATAAGTTCATCATTGATGTGAAACTTTTGATTATTCTTTTAATAAATCTGCAAGAATTCAAGATGAACATTTACTAACAATTTAAGATTTCAGCTCAGAATGTGCTTAATATATGTTATCAATATGTTGTAACAACACATTGATAGTTGAAGAATTTTAAATCTTTTGAGCAATGTAACATGCTGAATGTTTTGAAAAACTTTTTGCAAAATTTCGTTTAACATGTATCTGACAGAAGATCAGCATATGCTTCAAATGCTCATTTTATTTCTTGAATTCATTCAAAGAATGTAAGAAGTCATTAAACTTTACATATACTCAGCATATGCTTTGATGCATATTGATTTCAACTTATCAGAGACTTGTTTCTTGCATATGTTTATCATGATAGTTTGAATTTCTTTCTCTCTTTCAGAAATATGAGAAAAATGTGTTGAAAATTCATCAATGTCTTCTAAAATTTGAAACATTTGAGTAAACATTGAGATGTATATCTTTCAAGTTTCAAGATTCAGAAATGCATAATAGTAAACTTTAATGTCTACTCAAAGATCAGCATATCTTTCATATATGCAACGTAGATGCAAGACTCACGCTTCATATCATGATTTCATTCACTGATGAAGAACACATTAACTTTTTTCTGTATCATTTTAAAGAACAAATTCATCTCAAGATACTCAACATCTGCAAATGTCTTGGTTTGAGCATATGTACAGCATATAATCATGAAATGCTCATCATCAAAAAAATGAATATTACATATTCATTGCTTCTCATTGTTTCTTAAATGATTGAATTGAAATTCACGTTGAACATCTGCTGAGAGTAAGTTGTTAATATGCTATGCATATGCTAACTCAATGCATCAGCTAAATGACTGTCTAAAGAATATTGAAGAAATCTTTTCTTTTAAATTAATGCTTCAATTCAATCTTCGTTATTAAGACTTGCATGTAACATGTGAAGTATATGCTTTTCATATTTTCAATTTAAGATAGAAAATTACAAAGAAAGTATGAATCATTCTGATGTTTAATTAGTGCTTTATTGAAATCATATGCTTTGCATATGTGCAACATACACATAGTCAGATTTAATATTTCATGCTTCTTAATGACTTTAAGCACATCATTGACAATGTTTATGAGCAGTTTTGTAGAATATGATGAATGATGAGTATGTGTTTTGCGTACAATGAGCATAAGATACAAAAATCTTTTCTGATTTTTCAAAATGTACAGATCAAATTGTACGTTACATTAATGAAGACGAGTTTTTTCTGAATCTTGAGAATGATCGAATTTTATATATACTTAGCATATGCACAGCATATATTCTGTCAGCGCTTATCACAATAATGATGTTTGAAAGTTGAATAATTTATGTATGTACATTTGCATTTGACTTCTTGCACGTCATGTTCAATAAGAAAATGAAAATATTTCAAATTTATTTGAGCATTATGTGATGAAATTGTGCATGTCGTATGTTAAGATTTAATCTCGCTTGAAAGAGAACAGTCAATATATAGTTGTTGCTACTTAGCATATGTCTAGCACATGTGATTCTTATACTTACTGTATTTCTTTGAAACATGATGAATCTTCGCTTCTTGCAAACTTGAGTGTTTAGATGTGAATGAAAACATTGATTATCATGCTTCTGAAAATGAGATGCATAAGCATTATATCAGCTAACATATTGTTAACATATCTACAGCATATGCTGAATGTACATATCTTTCTGTATGTTGCAAAATTCTCTCGTCAATCAATGCACTAAAGAAAGAACAACTGAAATGTCATCACAATTGATTGATGTTTTCAATCTTAATCTTGTCATATGCTTTGCATAAGCAAAGTATATTCATATGAGCATACTTGTAATGACGAATCTCAGAACATTTATACAATTGATGAAATGCTTTTGCGTGTTTCACATCATCTTCTTTGACTAGAAACTTTAATGCAATCTTGTTAAATTTATTCACTTAGTTGAAGAAGAACTGAATCTAAACATTTTATGTAACGTAGTTATGCAAAGCATATGTGTTGTTTATCTTTGACATATGTCAAGCAAATGCATTGTGCATTGCTGATTTATCTTCTTCATTAATTTCAGTGATTAAATGAATGAAGTGAAGAATTTTCTTTTCATCAATTGCAAAATAAGAGAGTATATTCAAGTGATTCACTATCTTTGAAATAACAACTTTTTTTCGATTGTTTGAACAAATGACAAAGTCATTGATATTGAGATCTTTCTACATATGCTCAGCACATGCATCAAACATGCAAATCATAAACTCAACTTGTGACATGCTCATTCACAAGCTTTCGCTTACGTTTTCTTCATCAGATCAATCAACAACGAGATTTATCTGTATGAGATGCTGACTACGAATCTTTTGCAAGCTATGCTTGTCAGAAGAGCTGAACAATCTCATCAACATCAACAGAGCAGTAACAGTGCTTTACTCACATATTGAGCTCACACACAGTCGAAAAGCGAGACAATAACAACGCGATCGTTGACGCGTTGAAGTTTGCATACACACAGAAGAACAGCAATGTCTTTGCATACATGCTGCAATTCATATACAACATATACACATATATTGCAAAGGCACGACTCAGTCTTTGCACATATACAGACAGACGTGATGCAGTAAATCGATTGATTTTTCGCATTTTCAGATCGATTTACATGCAGCGCAATCATACACAGAGCAGTAACAGCGCTTTATTCACACGTTGAGCTCATATACAACATACACACATATATTGCGAAGGCATGATTCAACTTTTGTGCATCTACACGTCTACGTGATGCAGTAAATCGATTGATTTTTCGCTTTATCAGATCGATGTACATGCATTGCAATCACATACACTGCAAAGACACAACATAGTCTTTGCTCATATACACAGAATGACAGCAACGTCTTTGCGCACGCGCTGCAACTAATATACGACATTCACACAGTCACTGCGAAGGCACGACTCAGCTTTTGCACACATACACGTCTGTGCGACGCAGTAAATCAATTGATTTCGATTTTCTGATCGATTTACATGCATTGCAAATACATACACTGCGAAAACACGACACAGTCTTTGCTCACATACACAGAACGACAGCAACGTCTTTGCGCACACACTGCAACTTATATACATCACACACACATACATTGCGAAGACACGACTCAGCTTTTGCGCACATAAACATCTGTGTGACGCAGTAAATTGATTGATTTCGATTTTCTGATCGATTTACATGCGTCGTAAATACATAGATCAAAGCTCATTTAGTTCATTCAGCTGAGTGATCATACAGCAAACTCGAAAGCTCACGTCGAAGTGATCAGCTTTTCTCTACATAAATCAAAGCTCATCTAGCTCGCTTAGCTTGATGATCATACAGACAAGTTGAAAGTTCACGTTGAAGTGATCAGCTTTCACAATTTTGAGTTGTCTATGTGATCACTTGATCATATAAACAGTTCACGCGCTCGTATGCGCACTCTATCGATGTGACTGTTCAATAAAAAGATATACAGCAGCGATTATGACTAGATTACATGTAATTTAGCATACACACAGCGTCTAGATAGTGTCATAGTCATAGACTGCATGCACTTAATGAAGAAGTAAATAAAAAAATCTTCATCAGATCTTTCTTCTGTCTCTTCTTCTTCATTCTTGTCGTTCTGCTCGTGATTTGCACTATTACTTTTCTCATCGTCTTCAATATTTGCATTGAAAGAATCTTGAGCGAGCTGAGCTTTCTTCTTAGTATATGCGTGACATATGCGAAGTGCGACACTCATCTTCAAATTATGTAATCAGCTCGTTATCTCATTCGCTCGATTTTCAGCGTCGATGCTTTCATCGTTCATCGATGTTTCTTTGTGCTCAGTTGATGCTGCGTATATGCATCGAAGAGACTTTGATGATCAGATGTGAATTTTATTGTGGTCTCGCTTAATGCTCTTGACATATGCTTTGCATAGAGTTCGAAGCTTTTTCAACTCGACGTCAGATCTTGAATGTGCGAGGCATATGTCAATTTTAAAGTTCAATTCGACGTCAAGAATTTTTTTCGATCTCGGCTCAACTTTTTCAACCTCTCGACCAGCTGTATTCTCGGTTTGATCTACTACGTCTGAGATTCTGAGGTAATTTCAGACATAGTAGTTGAAACTTACGTAGTAAGCAAGACGACTAACTCAAAGAAACTTAGTAGTCATTGCTTATCTCGAAAGGTGTAGCGCACCTAGTCTCTTCGGGGCTAGATTTCATCTACTTCGTCTGAGGTTCTGAGGCAAAGCTCGATCAAGATTGACAGGTAGCTGAGTCAGCAAAAATTTGCTATATATACATCTTAATCGCCGGTCTTGTTAAGGTGGCATGGTGTAATGGTAGCACGTAACGTTGTGGTTGCAAATCTCACGCCGAATGAGTGTTCGATTCACTTGAGTCCGTTCCGATCCCGGTTCGATTCCGGGTGCCGCCAGTTTTTTCCCAATTATCTTAATTCCTATCAGGAATGGTAAGATGCGAAAATTTTGAGTTGATTAATTTTGAACAATTACAAATTAATTATGGACGATAGGTAGACAGTTGCCAAACTTTACAACTAGTAAATACATTTTCATCTCAGCGTCCTAGAGCTGGCTTTTGAGGAGAAGTGGCGGCCAAGGGATAAACCACACCATCATGAGAGCCATCCATCGAGCCCTTACCTTCAAACATGTTCAACGTATCGCTCTGTTATCGATTTTCCTATAAGAGACTTGTGACGAATCATTCTGTATTGCAGATTCCACAGCGGCATGCCAACAGAGCACTAAGGGAGATATGCAAGCCGTTGCCGAGATCTGGCATTCCACAGTGTCGTCGCGCTCTCATTCCACATCTTCCCATATTTTTGGACGCGCTCATTTCGAGCAGCTTTATTGATCCGATTCCACCCAAGTGAAACTCGGGGGGGAGCCAAAACCATGCTCCCCGTTATCATGAAGTCTTGGTTGGGAGTATCAACTTTTGCCGCAATCTATCTTGTCGAAGCCGTCGCCGGAGCAGTAAGCACAGTGCGAATAGGTACAGGGCCGTGTGTACCGAGTGTAACACCTGTCTCTAATCCAACCGTATCCGATGCTTCTGGCACTAGCAGTAGCTTACAAAGCCCGTAAGTATTCGTTCCTGGTCTCACAGGCTTCTTGTTGTGCTTGGGCTGACTTATTAAGCCTACCGAGTGCCAATGCGCAAAAGTTGTTCTTCATGGTGACGCCTGATAGTTCTCTTGCTCCGCGCCGTCGAAGCAGCAGGACGTTGTACCTAGGCCCGAATGGCCAGGAGACACCGTTGTGCGAGCAAGCGGCGATGTTCATATTGCAGAGCTATCAGCTGAAAACTAATGGCTTCCTTGTTTCGACTTCTTTGGATGAGGCCACGGCAAATTTCGCAATATCGGCCCAGCAGGGCTCAATAACCACGGACTTCTCCGTGACTGCGGGCTACCTCTTGTGGAGTAACGTTGCTTTTAGTAATGGATCTGCGTCTTTCTGCGTCTTGGATAACACCGTCAGTGCTGTCTTCCGGGGGCCAGCGCCCAGTGGCTGCTCTCCAGTGTTGTTGCTTGCAACTTTTGGGGGTAATTAGCATTCTACTAGGAGAAGGTCTGAAACTGATATCAGTAGACTTTGCCTGCCCGAAAGCTCTGAACTCGTCAAAATTGTCGTCCACGTCGGCTCTTTCCACAGCTGTGCCTATTTCGCCTCCTGAAGATACTTCCACTGTGACAACACCTGATAGTTCCTCGCTCCCAAGCTTATCACCATCTAGCTCGAGTACAGCGTCCACGTTAGCTGCCACATCGCCAGTGACCTCTCTGAGTAGCTTCACCACGCCCAGCTCTGGATCTCCTGTCTACACACCTGCGTCGGTTCCAACCGCAACTCCTTCATCCCAGGTAGCGGACGGCTCCAGTGTAGCTGACACGAGCTCTTCTGTCGACCCATCCGCATCCGATTCAACCGCAACGTCTTCATCCCAGGTACCGGATAGCTCCAGTGTAACCGACTCGAGCTCCTCCGACTACACATTTGCATCGGATACAACCACAGCTCCATCCCAGGATTCGAGTATCTCCAGTGTCACCGATATGAGCTCTTCCCTTTCCATGATATCGTCCTCTTTGTCCGTCGTAGAAGGCAATAGTACAAGCCCATCACTGACCCCCAGTTTCAGTACCCCGATAACAGTGTCAAGTACGGTATCTTCTCCGTCTAATTTTACGCCGCTTTCTTCCTCAGTCACGCCAGTGACGTTGAGTAGCTCACAAAGCTCTTCAATGCAGCCGTCAAGCACAATCACGGGAAACATCAGACTTTCTCAACCGACCCCAATAGTTTCCAATGCATCGAGTCCCGACGAGTACGATAATTATTCCCAATCTGTTTCACTTGCTCCATACCAATTTCAACTCCAGTTTTTCAGCACCATCAGCTCCTACTTCACCGTCACGACGAATGGGGTAAGTCAGGAGCGTACTCCTTCTCTGGCGGCCTGGCTGATGATTTCGTCAATAGGTATTTTCTCTCGGTAATGAAACATTAGGCAGGTACTTCGACAACACCGCATTATATGCGAATGATCTTCCTTCAGGGACAGCCTTTCCATTCTGGGAAGATCTACTCGCGAGTAACTCTGCACAGCAAGGAATCTATTACCAAATCGATAACTATGGCATGAATGTGCAGCTTTCCGTAGAGTATATACTCATGAACTATGGAGATCTCGGCACCAGTCAGCCGAACCTCTATCACTTCATCCTCACTTATGATTCAGACGCTCCTGCGCTCTTCTCGATCTATTACTTCACCGCCGGGGACGGAGGTGCAAATGCGACCATTGGCGTTCAAGGGCTAGATTCGTCTAGTAGTAAGTAGCCCCTCCATTCTGGACGGGCTCTCCGTTGACCCTGTTGGTAGATCAACGATTCGCGCAGTATGATTACGATCAGCAGGGAAGTGTGGCCGCGGGGACTCGTCTCAACTTCTTCACCAACTCTAATACGGCGCCGAACGGCAGCTACTTGTCGCGTACTTTCACACCCAGTTGCTATCCACCTGGGACTTGGCCAGCTGGTGTATGTCAGAGACAATCCGAGTCTGGGCCTGTCACAGTGATGCCCCTCGGAGATGGAATCTAGCCCGTCTTGTTCGGATGTTACCTGCTTCTTTTGATCGTATTGCCGGATGAAGCTACATTAATACCGGATAGAGCAGCACAAGAATGACGGTATTGAATGAGTCGCCACAATAGGTATGTCGTATTTGCTGCCAGAATATGAAGAAAGTCCAGAGGCTGGGATGTTAATGGGGTAATCAATGGGGTAATCCATAGGGTCCAGAGGATAGGTAGCTTCTTACGAAATAGCTTGATTGAGTTGAGAACAATATCCAGTACATCAAAGAAGATGCTAGCCAACGAAAAGGTGTCGAGTTTTCCTGCACTAATCAAGACGCCGTAGATAAGCTTACTCCAAGATTAATGTGCCAAGGCTGCCAGATTAACTGTTAGCTTCATGAGACCTGGAATCCGCTCCTACAACTTACAAGTAAGTACTCGTACCTCCGTACAGTACTAAGGTACGGCTTCTTCCTCTGGGTACTTCTTCTTTTCCCGCAATACACTAAGTGGCAATCGGATTGTGTACATGTCCATCGTGCAATCATCGTAGCGATCCACTTCAACAAGCCAAATCGACTTGCACTATTAGGTGCACAATGTTCTCAGCAAGACTGCCAGTTCTTTAAGAATATCCAGTAGTCCCTTGTGGCATGGTACTTCATATTATGTACCCCGTTTAGCCACTTGGGACAAGAACGCTACCAGGCCTACCCAACATAGAAGCATTGAAGATAACAAAAGTTAAGGAGGTGAAAGGAAGAGCTTTGAATGACGAATGATAAGTGACGTACTTGGCCTAAAGGCTAAGGTAAGTCGAGTCAATGGAGAGAGTGAAGCAAAAGACAAAGAATGTCTTTGCAGACGCTCAGGTCCCCACCGAGCTAAAGTACAGTAGTCGCCGTCATAGGGCTGAGAACGGAGCTCCAACCTGCTTGCCTACCTACCTACATATCAACATATCCTTCAATCTCCGCAATCTCTCTTTCGCCATTTACCCGAATCCGCGCGTTGAACAGCCATCAAGACAAGACTCGTCGTCCCAGTTGTTTGCACTTACCTCTGAACCATCGAATTCCAGTGGGGCTCGGTGATCATCCAAAGCTGGAGATACAGCTCATTCGGCCTTTCTTCTACCTCCCGCGCAAGCTCACAGATCATACTAATTACTAGTAATGTAACCCCATTTTCAAGAGAATCGCAACTAGCCCAGATGTTGCCCACATTTCGTGTCCGCGACTTGCGGCGCCCCAGAAGTCCAGGCAGCGGCCGTCCTTTGATGGCCGGTCCCCAGAAGTCAATTTACGATGGGACCGTTCGCATCAGTGCACCAGAATACGACACTACACTCTCAGATCATCCGGAAGCGACCTTGAAATATGTTGATGAGGATGACGGGGACATTATCACGGTAGGTTCTTCATCGTACTTAGCAATGCTCTCCTTTAACACCTGAACCCAGGTTGGTTCGTCGCTGGAGCTTGCTCAACGGCTCGGAGAACCAGTAGTATCATCCAAATTGAAATCACATTATAAATCGGTTGCCGAGCCCCTCCGTCCTGCTGGATCCGAGCATTCCGTGAACTCATCAATTCATACGTTTGATATTTATTGCCAGGGAAACTCTCTAAAGGTCTGGCAGGAGATAGAACAGAGAAGCAAGCAGATGGATGTTGGGAAGGTCACCCTCGAAGAAATCAGAGGTCTGGAAAGTGGAAAACTCGCGGGATTGGACACGCAGCTATCACTTCCCTTACATGAGTGTGAGCGAGCGGCTTTGGTGACGACGCCATTTGTGCGTACCGAGTATGGAAAGTCTACTACAAATAGCCAGCCTTGTGGGCAGTCGTTACGTTTCGTACGTGATCTTGAGCGCTCAGCTTTCACCATGACGCCGTTCGAGTGCACCAACTATGCAGAGCCAGCTACACAGAACCAGTCTTGCAAGCAGCCATCGCTACTGCAAGTCTTTGAAGCCGAGCTAGCGGGGATTTCGAAGAACCAGAAAGGTCTGAATGACACCAAGCAGGCTTCCGCGGGCCAGCCAAGCTCGGCTTCCCCTCGCTTGCGAGATGTTATGGAGCTACCGGGCTCCAGCTGCGGTTATGCATCCGTGAAGAAGCCAGGAGATCCTGATTCCCGTCCGGTCAAGTCTTTCGTCAACGGAATGGTCCCGCTATCTTTGGCGCCTCCGAACGATGATTCAGCTATTACGTCGCCACCACTACAACCTACACCAACTCTCGACATAGGTCTTCGGACAGCGCTCAACAGCTTCGGTACATGCGTGCACAATATCGCAGATGTCGTTCAGAACGCTTCGACTACTTCGCAGGGTGCAGCAGAGAGCACCAAAGCAGTAGAATCCCAATTGTTCAACGATGCAGTCCAAGGTCTTCGCGGAGCAGCAGAGGCCATTGCTGCACTTGGCCAGATTTTCCTTGAGAAGAATTTGGCAGGCGTCGTGAAAGCTGTCGTACAGGGTCCACCTCAAACCACCAGATCACCGACGAACGACAAGAGTCAACCCTGCGCTGTCATGTTATGGCCCGTAAGTGAAGACCGTGATCGGACCCACAAGTGTGATCTTCATAACAGGCTAACCCGTGTAGATGCCAGATATCGCAGACTTGGTGCGAAACGCTAAAGTTGCGTCCGATATTGAAGATATGCTGCGCTTGAGTATAAAGGATACTGTCAAAATCCTCGTATCGCCAGAAAAGGACTGGGGTTCTCGCATGGTCTTCATTAAAGTTGAAAGCGAAGAGGTTGCTATACGCGTCTGCAGTAAGCAACTTGGTCGACCTGGCTTGGGGTAATTTTCTTAACAAACTATTTAGGACATATGAGCTGCCGCCCGTACCATGGTAGATGTCTTAATGCCGCGATTGTCTCCACTCCTGCCAATGGTGGCAGTGACGTGGCGATTCTGAAAACTAAAGTTTCAGATATCCTTCCGTCACGGACCTACCCTTTTCCGCGTGATAACGCAAACGAAGTATCAAAACCGACTAAAGCTGAAGCTAAAGATACAGAAGTAGCATCACAGGAAAACCCGGAACTAAATACCGCGCTCGAAAGCCAGGGAAACACGGGGAATGGCAATCCTGATCGACTAAACATTCCGAATAAACACCCTACCTCTCCTCTTGAATCATTATCGACGTCTCAGTCTTGCGGTCCTGAATCTATGATGAGCAAACACCAAACTCGGATTTGCGAATCCCGCTTACGATGTAGTCCAATTGCTCAATGCTACCGGGAATCTTTCCCCCTTGATCATGAACGAAGCAGATCACCATCCCGAGAGAACTCGGACGGGGATCTTCCCCTACGGCGCGGTTCTCCTTACCGACCTCGATTCCATAGGCCCGGGCCCATTCATCTTCCCCAGGATGAGGTTGAGGTATCCAATACAGATTGTGCACTTCCACTCTCGTCAGACGATCATGATTACAAGGACGCCTTCTCTCCTTACTCCAAAGAGTGGTCTGCAAGGTTCTCCAATCGAGCTGCTCGAGACAATCATATATCGGACCCTGTGGGCGCCTGGCATATGGCTGAGAAATTGGGAATTAGGACCAATACACTCAGTGGCATACCGAAATCAGCTTTTAGCCCGTCTCGCCTTCCTCAAGCACAAAATCACGCCCAGGATTCTCCACGAATGTCACCCTATGCCAACCCAGTAACCCCGGGCATGTTCATGAAAACCCGCACATCAAGAGGCAGGTCTGGGATGAATACTTACATTCGACGATATCCTATTAATGAGCCCATATTTGAGCCGTCAAATAATTTCATGCCTCTTAAAGACAAGCCAGGAGATCATCGTCTACCGGTATTCGCACCTAACTCTGAGACGGAATGTCAAACGACCTGCGACAGGGAAACAGGATCTTCTCCTGGCTACCAGGGAGGATTACCTTCACTAACCGCACCCGAAATACAAGAAATACAGAAGTGCAATGGTGGCTCTCAGCAAAACGCTCTTGTCGTAACGCCAAGCGGTGCCACCCATAGCTCTCCAATTATCGAGGCACCGATTCGGAGTACGAGCTCAACCCCAACAGCGAGTCGCTTCCCAACTTTAGAGCAATTTGAGGGAGGGAGCTTTACTGGTTTATCTAATTTCCCACCTCTACCAAGCATGGAGCCCTTGATTCCGCAGCGCACATGCCACAAGGTTGAAGTTCGGAAACCGCAAAAGGTGGACGAAATAGTTTTCCCGTTCGTTCAAGCTGTTGAATCCGCGATATTCAATGGCTGTTCTCCAAGCTTGGGTCGACGCCCTACCTCATCTGACACCAACGAATCGTCTGGAGACTTCTTTTACCGTATGACAGGTCTGACCGAGGAGGCGGCTAGACTGGTCGAACTCCGATCGAATTTGGTACGCTGCGAAGGCCTTTCTGATGGTGTCCAACATCACGCTGTCGAGGGCATCAAACGACATGCGACTGTAGCAGGCTCTACCAACTCTTATGTTGCAAAATCCCGCCGACCCTATTCCCAGAATTTCAGTGGCAACGGTAGACTGCCATGGGAGACTTTTCTTAATAACGATACAAGTGTACTTACGGGTGGCTCGAGCTATCAGGATTCATCTGGCATCAATAGTCACCCTAGTACGTCAGTTACCCACAAGATGGGTAAGGCCACTGCACCTAGTCCTGTGGGAGCTGTAGCCGTAGTATCAAAGGAGATTTTTTCAGGCGAACACAACGATTCTTCTACGGTCGCGAAGGTTCAGGACTGTGTGGAGAAGCTTAAAGATCTTGGCTTTGGTGGAGATAGCGACGGTGGTGTTAAACGATTGGTGGTGTACGCTCAGGCTGCTGAAGGCAACCTCAGCGACGCCATCGATATGATTGATGAGGAGCAACGGGCATATCACGCGTGGTCATATTGATGAGGAGAAATGGGCATATCAGGAGTAGTTACAGTGACGGCGTTCAGCCGAGGGAAGACGAGATATTGGACGCATACTCACGGTTTGAATCTACTAAACCCAGATTTTTGAGGGCAACTCAAATTCTGTCATCGATACGAGAGGTCGTATCTATCGAGTAGTGGCTGCAGTTGATCATCTAATTTTGTACATGCCTTAACATTGTTAGATCGACAAAGCGAATCTGAACTGGAAGCCTTCACACATTAATTACCCTTTTTGTATCTGATGATGATCTAGCAGACGCCCTTCGAGTCTTAAGTGATTGTTAGCAGCAGCACTTACTAGATATATATGCTTGATCCATTCTTTCCAAGTACCTTTCCTGTCTACTGTGTCCTAAGACTCCAAGAATCGAAGGAACACCATGACGAGCGCCAAGGGCAACAATTCGCATGGTCGTCTTTATCAAAAGCATGATATCTATACTCCCTTCTTAAGAGCTCTTGGGTTTTGCAATTTGACAGAAGGTGGTTTATAGAAGCTGGTTTGCCTTTCCTACTCGGTTGTTCTTTGGTTTGATACAGCTTCCGACTTCTTCCGGTTGAAAATGTTCTCTCGTCAGGCTAAGGGTTTCGTGTTGACAGGATTCATCAAGAATCTTGCAAGTTATATGTTGCGCAACCTTAAACCTAGCCAAAGAACAGCAACACTATATTCTTCTCGGTCTTCATTTCAAGCTCCTTTCCTCTTTCACTGCAGCGATCTCTATACCATCAACTGCTCTACACCGAGACATCCCTTGGCGCCCCGTTTTTCCATTCCTCTCCTCTCTTCCTAGAAAGTAACGCCCAACTTTACGTTACTTGTATTTCCCCCAGCGGCAATCGTGCCCTAGTATCGACTGGAAAGTGCTTAAGGTATGTATTATATACGACGTCATCTATAGCCTCCAACGCCGCATGAAGAGCATGCTTGATAGATTCATCGCTCTTGTAAGTTCAGGTTGAAGAAGTCGTAAAGGAAAGAGAGGGTGGTCAATGAAGTCAAGGATCACAAGATAGCATGATCACGTGATAGAGAGTAATCGACAATGAAGACAAGGTAGATACATCTGGACATTTCTATTGGGGCTCTTTGAGAATCAATAGACAAAGCACCTAAAGTAGAGTTGACGTGTATCCTTTCTGTTTGCAGTTCCATCAGCCTGGGCCAGTGCAAGACAGGCATGAGCGCAGAATTGAATTCCTCTTCCTGATGCGTATTTGAAACAAGATAATGCGGCTATGAGATCCGGTTCACAGTGTGATGCGGCTTTGCGACTCGCAATCACATTTGGCAATGACCGACTTCTTTGCTACACAACCGACACATCGCACCTTTCATAAAGAAATTCAACTCCTCAACATCACTTCTTGCATGTGAATCAGTCGAGCGCTGACGACTCATTTCTTTGTAGCCATTGCTTGGCGTACTGACTTTGACCATCATCCGCTTTCTGTATTATTGCTCAAGAATTACGTTCCAAGTAAGTGATCGACTACGGCCATGTCGACACCGACTTTAATCAACCTCCCTCCTCCTCCTTCTGATCCAGTGACACCTCTAGACTTTGGACCGTAAGTTCTATGTCCCATACCTATGACACATCACCAGGTTTGACTTGCTGGACACATGAAGTAACATATAAAAGGGGTACACCTAATTCGGGCACCACGTCTCTTTCAGCTCTCTCCACCACTGCAATCAAGGACGGTCACCAAGGGCACGCCCCGCCGCACACGCACAACCATACAGCATCCTCTGCTTCCACGTCTTCAACCAACACTTTGGATGCTGAGCGGGCCGATCGCATTTCACGTCTTGCCGGCCTTGAGCGAGTGGCTACTGTCCGCGGTGCTCAAGCGTATCTAGCCGCTGGAGCCCAGGCAAACCAGCAGCAACACCAGTATCCTGGCTACTTTGATAATGCCGGAAATCCGTTGGGCAAAGAGAGAAGTACAGTCGGCAGTGCGTCTGCAACGGGGAGCCTGGGAGGGGGAACTACGTGGGCCAGTGGCAGCGATGTATATGATGCGGACAAGATGAGTGAAGACCAAGATGACGAAGTGAGTAGTGCGGGGCTAAGTGACGAGGGAAACGCAAGCCTGGTGGGTTTCGGAGAGGGCGCGAGTAGTACAATCAGCGGCCCTGTCTCGAGCTCGGGACGCGTGGCAGCAGGCTCAAAAATTGCAGGTGGACCGGGCAGCTCGGCGGCCACAAAACAGAGTCATCGAGACTCAGGCAGTCCTATGCAGGGGGTCCTGGAGGACAACCCTCAAACACCGAGTGGATTATCTTACGACGGAGATGAATTCGACACTACTACTCACAATGAGACTTATCGGCCAAGAGATGCGAGTTTGACTACGCAGCAGCGGGCGGAAGATTTTATGAGGGCAAGGCTAGGAAATGAAGCACGGAGGCCCCTCGGCAATCCCCAACAGGGGAATGCGCTCGGAAAACTTCACTTCGAAGAGAAGTAGAATTTTGAGTCGCTTGGACTGTGTCTGGGTTTCACAAGAGGCGTTGACTTGCTCTCAGCTTAAGGCTTGCTCTATGTCCGATTGTCCATTGTTTGGGGTTAGGCATCATGTACTGGGTCGATGCCACTACCCAAGGGGATACTTATGAAGCTATTTCTCTAGGATTGTGCTTTTAGAACTATGTATGTAAGATAGGTACCAAACCTTTCTCTACCCTCGATATGGTGTCATAGTGCATGAAGCCCTAAGGTTCGAGTACCTTAGGTACCTTAACCAACCCTGGATCGTCGCCTTAAGTCCCCGGCTTGGCACCTCTCGCTTAAAAACCGTTGCCAAAAGTGCGAACCATCATCTTAGAACACCGCCTTCCTTTGTCCTTTGTCCTCCGTTCCCGGGCTCCCCGCCAGCTTCGACACGACTTGCGGCCCTGCTTGTTGTCCTGAACAAGTTGCCCTCATTGCCTTGAGTAACTGCGCATACGTTCTTGAAGTTTTGCCCGATAGTCACCACGTCTATCATCAAGCTTGAGATACCCGCGAGGCACCCCGAGAATACTGCCTTTTACTCGAAACAATTCGTTGCGTTGAAATACCTGTGGCTTTTACTAGTCATGGCGGTTCCCACGCAATTCGCATGTAAGTCCAACCTTACTTCCAAGCGGCCTTTACGGTACTCGGATACTGGAAGCAAAAGTTAATGGCACCACTGCACTCTAGATCGGACTTTGAAAGAAATTGGCATTGTCGGTGCTGCTCCGGTTTACGAGCCTTTGCCCGGTTTTCAGAAGTTAGTGTTATATATCCCATCACTACAGTTCGCGGTCATGATCGAAGAGTGTGCGCTAATCGGTGTCAAAGGCCCGAAGGTAATCTGAGATGCTGTGTCTACTCCCCCTGCGGACGCTACTTTGCTTGGGCATCACCGGAAAGGTAAATGGAATGTGCGGTTTTCCCGGACGATGGCAGCTAATTGTTGCAGAGTCACGGTCGTTGATGCCTCTCTGGGTCACATGATAACTTTCTTACCCGCTGAAAACGTCTATGAATTAGGCTTCTCCCCTCTTGGCACCTTCATCATCACTTGGCAGCGACCGTCGAAAGACGAGAATGGTGACGCAGTCAAGAACCTAAAGGTCTGGAGGGTCGTTGAAGAAGATGAAGCAGACACCGGCGAGGACGAGCACAATGTCGTCGGCCGCTTTGTTCAAAAGTCCCAAACGGGGTGGAATCTTCAATACACGTATGATGAACGTTACTGCGCTAGGGTTGTCACGAATGAGATTCAAATTTATCAAAGCCATGATCTCGGTACGGTTTGGAACAAGCTACGGGTCGAGGGTGTAGCAGACTTTGCGGTGTCGCCTGGAGAAAACCATTCAATTGCTGTTTTCGTTCCAGAGCGTAAAGTAAGGCCATCCTTACATTTCTGCTGCAGAGCGACTACTGATGCCCTCCAAAGGGCCTACCGGCTGCTGTCAAGGTATTCAATGTGCCAAACTTCGATGTCGCTGTCTCGCAAAAGAACTTCTTTAAGGGGGATAAAGTTCAGCTAAAATGGAATATTGAGGGCACCAGTCTAATCGTGCTCGCTCAAACTGAGGTGGACAAGTCTGGTAAGAGCTATTATGGGGAGACAACTTTGTATCTTCTAAGTGCTAACGGCGGATTCGATTCGAGGATTGATTTAGGTGAGCTCACCAAGCATTGCTTTAGACCTCGTATAAACTATACTAAACCATCCCTAGACAAGGAGGGTCCTATTCACGATGTAAGCTGGTCACCAAATTCGAAAGAGTTTGGAGTCGTATACGGCTACATGCCAGCCAAGACGACTTTGTTCAACACCCGGGCCGTTGCCACGCACAATTTTGCTCTTGGACCACGGAACACCATTTTGTTCTCACCACACGGGCGGTTCGTGCTTACAGCCGGCTTTGGTAATTTGGCGGGTCAGATGGATGTTTATGACCTCGAGAAAGACCATCACAAGATATGCACCGTTGAAGCCAGCAATGCCAGCGTCTGCGAGTGGAGTCCAGACGGAAAGCATATTCTGACAGCAACAACAAGCCCTCGGCTGCGAGTAGATAATAGTGTAAGGATTTGGCATGTTGGAGGAGGACTGATGTACAACCAAGAAATGCAAGAGCTCTACCATGTTACCTGGAGGCCCCAATCAACAACAGCACATCCTCTGGATAATCCGCTACATCCCATACCTACTCCGCATTCATCCGTGTTAGCCTATCTGGGCACAGTCAAAACCCCTTCCAAACCTGCCGGAGCATATCGACCGCCTGGCGCTCGCGGTCAGGTCACTCCATTGGCGTTCAAGCGGGAGGACGAAGGGGGAGCAGCATATGTCAGCAATGGGGGGTTATCACTAGCGACAGGGTTCAACGGGTTTGGCAAGCCTCGAAAACGGGAGGTTCCTGGTGCGGAAGCTGCTTCCGAAGAGAGCGGAGCTGTGCCCCTGGTCTTCGCTGCTGATGGCGATGAGAATTTGTCGAAGGCGGCACTGAAGAACAAGAAAAAGCGAGAGGCAAAGAAGGCCAAAGAGGCGACTGATAAAGCCGCAGGACTTAACCCACCCGCTGATGGTGCCGCCCCTGTGACTACGCCGAGCGCCAACAAAAGTCCCGAAAGCAGAAACAGAGGATCGCACGAGAGAAATAGATCAAAGGGGAACTTGGAGACGCGCCCACGATCACAGCACGGGAAACGTGAACAAGCGCACCGTGAGCAATGTCACCCTATCCCACGGCATGCACACACTTCGACTGCGGCTGTCAATGGTAGCCAAGCGTCAGCCGCGGCCCCGGATCTCACAGTCACGTCACCAGATAGCGGGGGAAGTCCGCAAGACAAGAAGATCCGGGCGTTAACGAAGAAGTTGCGCGCCATAGACGACCTGAAGATGAGACGGGCAGGAGGTGAAAAGTTGGAGGGAACACAGATAAAGAAGATGGACACGGAGGATGGGGTGAGGAGAGAGCTAGAGTCCTTGGGGTGGACTGACTGATCAGAATGTCGGTGACTCTCTACCTACGATCTTTGGTGGGGAATGGGATGTCTCTTAAACATCACGAACATTGACTGGATGTAAAATTCGGTAGGCTTCATATAAGGTTGAGTTCTCCCGGGACACATAGCAGTAAGATGCTTGCAAAGCTTCGTGAAGGAGCCAGATCTAGCGACCCCATGAGAAAAGAGCTCCTAGCAGTCTAGCAAGATCATACACATAGACTTTGATCTCTGCCAAAACTCTCAAATTATGCAATATATCCAGTCCGACTATGCCGAAAATGTAGCGGCTGCACGATTATCCGGTTCAGGACATTATAAGTAGCACTTCCTCGTCCTACCGTACGAACCCTTGCCATCCTCACAGAGAACCCGCAGCAGGTACGGTCTCGCTCCGGCAATCCCCTCGACTGCAAGTCGATTGGGACAAACAGGCGCAGCAACGCTCTCCTTCCTTCCCTTGCGAGAATACAAACCATCCCGATACGCATAGAAAGTCGTTACGGATGCATTGCGGAATAGGACGGCAGCTTTTAATGTGTCGCGGGATATACTGGGCCAGGGGGACTGGTCTTCCCAGGGCTCTACCTTGGTCCCGCGGGTTCTGACAGGAAAGCGGCGAGGTAGGAAAATGAGGGACGAGGAAGGTGAGAGGAGAAGAGGGTCAGGAGAACAATTTAGAGCGCGTGACATGGAATGGATAGCTTGGTTTGGGTATCTAGACGCTTAAACGCAAAGAGGCCGGAGAAGCAAAGTAAGTAGGCAGGTGATAATTTACAATGAAAGGAAATCGACTTTCCTCTTGGGAGTTGTGCCATTGCGATAATCGCCGCTGTGCCCGTTTGACATGCGAGATAATATTCTCTCCATGCCATCCACATCAAGTTCACCCCTCGTCAGCAGGTGCTGGTCTGTGAACTTGGATAAGGACTGAGGCGGAACGGTTGTAGCTGGTACCCAAGGTTTCCGAGGAGGGCCGGCGATGATGAGGCGATGCTCCCCAGTGACAAGGATCTCGCTCATGGCGTCTGTATCAGCCTTGGGCCTGTGATTTTGATGCAGCTTGGGAATGATGGAAATGCCGTTCCTGACTTCGCCCCCTAATTGAATATTGTTGTATTCTTGTGGTTGGCCACTGACTCCTGCGCCGAAGAGGTTGCCAGAACCTTTCGATTTGTTTTGCCAGTGAGTAAAAAGGCTTGGTATAACCGTTATGCTGTCTTCATACCACAGCAGCAATGATTCGTCATCTACTTTGCTATTCGACGAATTATGTACGATGGTAACGAACAATCCACCTCGGCTCAGCCCAACTGTTTGGGCATTGGCAGTGGTCGTTGAGCCTGAAAACAGAGCCGCTTGTCTAGCTTTTCGAGTCCCAGGCGTCATGGGCGTAAGTTTCGATGTGTTCTCCTTACGACCGCTTGAAATCTTAACTAAGCTTTTCGACACGGGGGAGCTACCAATCCAGCCGCTGATTGCAAATGCCAGAGAAATTCCTCCCAACGAAGCACTTTGGACGTCGCCGTTGACCTTTGGACCAGCATGTTCGAGATCCCAAACACCCCATTCGCCATCCGCAAGCAGCACAACAATAGCTTTACCGCCCAGAACCCATTGTGCGCACAGAATTTCCTTCCGCCTGGCGATACGGTCCAAAGAGGTCTGGAAGCCGGGGTAGAGCGAGAAAACCCATGAGCCTTGATTAGAATCAGAATGGGGTTTGCAGTTGAAAACTCGAACAGCCCCTCGGGACTCTGCAACAGTTAAAAGCGAGTGCCGTGGCGCAGGAAAAAGCGAAGGGTTGAAGTTGACAGATATAGCTGGTGATGCAAGATTTTGTATTTGCCACGGAATGATTGGTTCGCGAGTTCTACTACCGTTCCCCAGAACGTCGCCTGTAAACGGTATTCTGTAGATCAAGAGGAGACCAGAAAGATCGTCGGAATGTGACGCAAGAAGAAACTCCCAGGATTGGTCTCTATTAGCAGGTCTTGACCGGCTACGGGTTGGGGAGCGCGAGGAGTTCCGGGACTGGGTCCGAGGATTATCGCGATAAACATCCGCCACATAAACATTCTCCAAGCCTTGGACAATCTGAGATGTTAATGTAATAGAGACACCCCTTGAGATGCTCTGATAATCTGCAACACTTGGGATGACAACCATCTGCTCTCCAAAATGGCCTCTTCCCGTATGGGGAACGGTGAATCCAGTCCTCATTTCGGGTCTGGCTTTACTTTGGGGTGATGGTGGCGTGATCGGTATAGATATAATCCTTACAGTCGAATCAGAGCATGCGGTAGCTACAATAATACTGGTAGTTAACAGCTTTGGCAAAGACTCCAGCGTAGTACGGTGTAGCTCTGACGGTAAGTGCGGGAATGAAAGATGCAGGACTTCAACCCCAAGTGAAAGATCCAGCTCCTGTATAATCGAATCGTAAGGTCTTAAGGCATCGAACTCCTCTTCTTCATCCTGGAAGATGGGATGATCAGTGTATGTCTTCGTCGGTTTTGCAGCTTCCTGCTCTTCACCGGAGTCGAGGATCATAATCTCATCATTGATTGTGCCATTGGTCTTAGGTTTCGCTTCCTGATGTCCGGGAACTTGCTTCAATGGCTTCCCACCTCTCCAAAGAATGTGAAGGCCCTGCTCGTGACCATATACGATGACACAAGAGCCATTGGGAGAAATCAAAGGATAGACTTTGGAAATGTGGACGCGGTGAGGTAACTCATAGCTGCAATCAAATCGTCAGCGTCCTCGATCGCTGTTTGAAATTGTGCAACTTACGAAGACTGAAGAAAGCCATCGATTGATATCACGGATGGTTTCATTCTGGCTTGGCTTGTATGTGTGAAGTATTTATGAAAGATGCCTAAGCGGAATACCTCAAATCTTGAAAAGTGATCATAGTATCAGGTTGGTTCTCATGGGAAAGGGCAGCTTGCGTGGCAAATACGTGAGGCCCCAGAGACTGGCGCAGATAAGGTCATGATAGCCTTTACGAGGAGATTCGCGGTACGCGCTTCTCGCGTCTAACACTAACAAGCACATAGGTTCCAATGACCATCTAAAGTATGCTAACGCTGTAATGAGAGAATCTGGTTCAATACAAGGTGATAGAAGAGAGGGGAAGAGCGAGTGGTCATGGCTTCGGTGACTTCGCTGGGCCTCCACTATCCATCAGCTATACCATTCCTAGTCGCCGAAGGCATTCTTCCCCCAGAACCTGCTGAGCACCTATACACATGGCAAACCATACACGGAGGCGGGCCAGAAAAGGATGGAGAGGGAGAAGAGCTGGTCACTACAGAGCATTGTGCTATCTGGTCTCGGGGGGGTGTCATTCAGAGGGTCTTTCGCTTCGAGATCGAAGGCGAGGCAATTACGCAAGCAGTCTTCGCCACATTTTCTCTCAAACCTCGAAAGAAGGCTGTTAGACAGACCACACAGTCTGCCAATGAATCCGAAAAGATAGATCTGAATGTCAGAAAATCCAGGGCGTCTGTGTCCTCAAGAAAAAAGATTCTTGGATCTTTTCTAAATTCTTCAATTCATGAGAACCACGCCTACTGTCTGTCTGGTTCCGAAACTTTTAGTAATGCGGACGCATCAGATTCTCGCGCTCTCGTTGTCATGTTAAAATCGCAAGCACATGTTTTCTTTCTGTCCGGTACAAGTCATATTGTGCATCTACCGTTCGAGGTGGATATGGTTTTTCCTTTGACGCATGGCATTCTTCTGCAACGGAAGCTACCCCAAGTGGCAGCGGTACCACCAACGCCCCAGCTGCCGTCGGCGCCGCCCAATTCCTTTGCAATGTCCGAACCAAGCTTTTCAGAAGCAGTACCCAGTTCCCAAGGCCGGAGTCAAAACAGCCTGGCGAACATGCACACATCGACAGAGTCAGACCAGCCTTTTCAGTCGTTACTAAGTGACCTCTTGCAAAGGTCGATTCATACTACAAAGACCGCACTCCCAAGAATGTTCTGCCTTACTGATCCACTTAGCGAGATGGGCATCGTAACTGCAGGAATCGTGACTAGTGGAGAGTTACTTGGTCAACACGGGGGTTTAGCAACCGACTATGTTGCCCTCGACGAGCGTGAGAGCCTTGTGTATGTATCATCAGAAGATGAGCTAGAGCATAACGAATCAACGATGTCGCCAGTGAGTCCGCTCATTTTAGCTGTGACCCGCAACCAACAAACTGGAGCCCACACTCTTTGGACCCTTGCGTATGTGAATCCTCATGCTGCGCTAAGTCCAAAAGGCCAACTTACATCAACCGCGAGCGGGAATCTGTCTCGCCGTCGCAGCTGGTATGGCCCCGGTGCAGGTACGGGCACCAACACTCCTATATCTCGAGGTACTATGGTTGGACGGGAAGGCTTTGGCGCTGTGAGGACGCGTGGCCACCCGAGTCGGGAGGGAATACTCGAACATGGCGCAACGGACAATCATGGCGATTTAATATCGCAATTAGACCCAGCCTTTGAGAATCCAGCTCTGCCTGCCAAATCTTCCCGGCGTGTGAGCTCGTTGCTCGCGCGAGCAGGCTTGTCCACAAGCCATGACGAATCAGCTTTCACTGATCTTGCAGGTGGTCATACTACAGTGATCGGTACCCGGAGAAGTACATACGGCTCTCGAATTAGCGCCGGTACTGAAATTGTAGAGGATCAACCTCGTTCTCGACCCACTAACGGACTTCGGTCAAGTTATGGTGGAATCAGCTCCTATGAATCGTCCTTCGAGGATACTATGGATGAGCTTGATAGTGCCGGCGACTTAGAGGCATTTGATAGCTCGGGCGAGAGTGAAATTGCTCAAGGATTGAGGAAGGAGATGGTTTTAAATAAAATCCAGAGTATACCAGGCGAAGGTGCAAACAATCAGCATTCTGGGATCAATAAAAGTGACTGTTTCAAGACCGAGATCTTTACATTGAGACCGCCAAGATACAGTCTCGCTGATGCCGACCAGGACTTTGGGGCCGTTTTCATGTGTCTCGTTGACCGGGCTGCTCGCACGCTCACAATTTTGCAGATTGGGCTACGAGCTCAAAGTTCTGGTAGGAGTGCAAAACGAACCCACCGACGAACAGCAGGTGGGGCTTCGAGGAATACACAGCTTCATGATTTCAGCATTGTTTGCTTGACCAATGAACGGGGCGTAATTGATGCCTGCAAAATCACGGATGGAGCCTGGTCTCGGATCCTTGTACTCAGCGAAACAGTGAATGGCACGGGTGAGCTATCACTGCGTGCTCCTTGGGGTGCCAAGCATCAAATCAAACTCCCTACTAGTCTTTGCGTTAATGACCCCTTTCAAGTAACAAATGGTGTTTCTCTACGGCAAAGGCGCGAAGGTGGATATAAGAGGGTACTTAGCAACGGACCACAAGCTCTACTGGCACTGCAGCATAGTGGAAGCAAAGGCCGGGTGGACGTCGTGGATTCAGACAGCCTTAGGCATCGTATCGAGGTGCAACTCGAGCCACATGACCCCAATGTAGGCGCAATCATCAGGATGTGCACATTGGTGCTGCCCGATTTCGAGAGAGATCGAGACTCCATACTTACTTGCTGGTGGAGCGTTATGTCATGGCTACACACTCGCCCAGGCGAAGAAATTGAAACAGAATGGACAGCTATGGTCACTGTCCTATTCTCGATGGCAGTCAACTTCATTGAGCACCGACACACCGAGGCGACCACGAGACAGAAGAAGCGAAAAGGAGGTCTTCTTAGGTCTAGCAGCGGCGCAAATACAGATCTCGAGAGCTGGGAAGCTATGATGGTTCAAGAGGGGAGTGAATGGGGAAATTCGCCTTCGTGGATGCAAGATGAAGCATGGCAGTGGACAGGGAAGCATGACAGCCCAGACGTCTGGCCAGATTCTTCCCAGTCAAAAAAACCACGATCATCCCGGACTTTCACACCCTTTACCACTGCTGCCGTACCCATGCCAAAAAAGTCTCCATACTTGCTTCATTGCATTTCACTAGCTCGAGGATTTATGAACTCACCCGGAGGCTTAGCAGCGGGTGGGCAGCATGGTTATCTTCCCACTGCTTCATCGAAGGACTCTGTTTGTCGGCAGACTGCGCTAGCTACTATAATCGTCGGTCTACATCTCTTTCGAGAGGAACTTAAATTAGACGTGCTGGCCGCGAATGTGCTCCACAAGCTTGCCCCTGTTCTCGCTCAGATTGGATCGTGGCTTGGCTGGGCCGCTTGGGGAGCATCAATTACCGGATATTATATGCTCGAGAGCTCCGATATGGAGTCCTGGTTGTTCGAAGACTCGGTCATTACCGACCTTAAAATACCGCCCGCCCCCTTCGAACCGCCTCAAATAGTGCAATTTATCGAGAATGCCAATTTGGACGCTAAGATTATCCCATTCATGTCTCTTCTAGATGTCGTAAGCTCTGCCGAAGCAGGACTCACAAGCAAAAGCACGGCAGAAGCATCAGGTCAGGTCCTAATGGAAATAACGCCAAGGACGGTAGCCATCGCCACCCTTCTCACTACGGATGCGCGAGGCTGCATGGATGCCCGAGTTGCGGAGATGGCTTCATGGGGACTAGACCTGTCTGTTCTGGAGACGCTACCAGAAAGCGTGGCCGTGTCTTTCCGAGCGGCACTTTCTCGCTGTCAAGCGCAATCATCGAAAACTTGGGATGAGAAGGTCCCAAATATTATCGGTAGAGACGACATAGCTATGCTCGAGCGTGACAACCGGACGATAAAGAGGCATGGTAGGTCGCTCACAACAACGTCTAATGAGGCCACGCGGGACGTTCATACTATCTGCAATTCAACCCTCGAAGTCGACACAATTGGCGCATATGATGGCTCGGCTGAATTAGACCGACAATCGATCACTCGAATGATATTCAAGGATGATCAGCGGTTCGCTGAAGCTGCCAAGTTGGTCCACCCATTGCACACACCCGTAGCCAGATGTACTCCTGAACCTGGTTGGTCGGACACCGATCTCCTGGAAGCACAACAAGAACTGGTAAAAACAATCGCAATACGAACTTTGTCCGTGTCACTTGGGCGAGGCTTAATCTTCTATAGCGCTCGTTTGCCGTTGTTGACAGAGAAATATCCAATTCATGGGTTTACCTTGAGCTGTGTCATGAAGCCTGCAAATACGACAGTCACAGCGGATCGAAATCAGTATACCGAGGAAAAAGTCTCCTGGGCTTTCTTCCACGCTGGTGTTGAGGCTGGCTTGAGCATCTCAAGGAACGCCAGGGGCATCGATACTTCCTGGATCCTCTTCAACAAACCTCACGAGCTCAAGAACCGCCATGCTGGATTCCTGCTTGCGTTAGGCCTCAATGGGCACTTAAGATCGATTGCTAAATGGGTAGCTTTCAAATATTTGACTCCGAAGCACACGATGACTTCAATTGGGCTCCTTTTGGGGCTTTCCGCATCCTATCTAGGTACGATGGACACTCTAATAACTCGACTTCTCTCTGTACACGTCACGCGAATGCTACCACCAGGCGCAGCTGAACTTAACCTCTCTCCTTTGACCCAAACCAGCGGTATTATGGGCATTGGGCTTCTCTATTGCAACACCCAGCATCGCCGGATGAGTGAAATCATGCTTTCAGAAATAGAGAATATGGATCAGGAAGATAACTCAAGCCCACATGATAGCCTGCGAGATGAAAGCTACAGACTTGCTGCAGGATTTGCCCTTGGCCTCATTAATCTAGGTCGAGGAAAAGACCTCAAAGGCTTGCACGACATGCACATCGTCGAGCGGCTGCTAGCTCTCGCTACTGTGACGAAGAAAGTGAACCTTGTCCATATCCTCGACAAAGCAACAGCAGCCGCTACTGTTGCTCTCGCCTTAATATTCATGAAAACCCATGACACAGCACTTGCTCAAAAGATCAATATTCCGGATACAATGCACCAGTTCGACTATGTCCGCCCTGATATATTCCTACTGCGTACTGTAGCGCGTAACCTCATTCTGTGGAACGAGATACGTGCCTCCGAAGGGTGGATGAGGATGCGATTGCCTTCCATCTACCAGCACAAGCTGAAGCTGGCCTCCGTCCGTGCTCTCATCAGCGAAGATATGCCTTTTTTAAACATTGTCGCCGGCCTTTGCTTCAGCATCGGACTCCGTTATGCCGGTACAGGTTCCCACGAAGTTCGAAACCTGTTAGCTCAATACCTCGACCAATTTATACGAATCTCCAGGCTACCGGCTCTGCACTATGATGGGAAATTCACCCGCATCACAGTTCGCAACTGTCAAGATGTAGTGTCGCTTTCTGCGGCCTGCGTTATGGCCGGCACAGGAGACCTTCACATCTTCCGCCGGCTGCGATCTCTTCACGGTAGAACAGATGTTGATATCCCCTACGGAAGCCATCTCGCTTCGCACTTCGCCATCGGCGTGCTATTCCTCGGTGGTGGCACCCACACCCTTGGCACCTCTAACATAGCAGTTGCAGCCCTCCTGTGTGCCTTCTACCCTCTCTTACCAAACACGATCCTCGACAACAAATCCCATCTCCAAGCCTTCCGCCACCTCTGGGTTCTCGCGGCGGAAGCACGCTGCTTGATTCCCCGAGATGTCGATACTCTTCGCCCTGTCTCCGTTCCCATTCTCGTCACTCTCCGCACAGGCTTAGATCTCGCAATGACAGCGCCCTGTCTCCTCCCAGAACTCAACACCGTCTCCAAAATCCAGACCCAAGACCCAGAGTACTGGCATATTACCCTCGACTTAGCCGATAACCCCGCCCATCGAGAAGCCTTCAGGCGTCACCAAAGCATCTACCTCCGCCGCCGTGCCGCCTACGACTCCCACACCTCCGTCTTCAGCGCTACCATGCAAGCCCTCAACGATGCTCAATCAGCGCTACAAATCGGCAAACAGGCTTATGAGTGGGTCTTCAGATTAGCTAGTTTCGAAGGGTTTGATCGGGCGGAGCAAGCACTTGTTCTGCCGCCGGATGTGGCAAGTGCGTTGTATAGGGGAACAAGGAGTACGGTGGTGGATGATCAGTTAGTGCTGGAGATGGGCTGTGTGGGGAGTAAGAGGAGTGAGAGGTTGTGGAATCTGAGGATTTTGATTGCGTGGATGGAGGGTTTGCAAGGGAATGGGGACAAGGGGGCGTGGTTGAGTAGGGAGGTTGTGGAGGGGTTGAGGACGAAGGTAGAGGTCAGACAGAATGAGATGCTTGGAAGATAAACAACTGAGAGTTATAGCCAGCGTGCTAGGTTTTTCGACGAGCAAGCACTGCGAGGCGTACCCAGTTTGGAGTTTGGGGCTTGAGATACCTATACCCATATTCATATATCGCTTTTACTTGATAACTATCGCATTTCGAAGTGTTTCATACCCAAAACGCTTGATCCTGATCTGTCATACGGCTACATCAGGTCTTGCAACAGTACTTTCTTTATTGACTTGAAGGTATTATTGCCTAGATTGTGTATTTGAATCTACTCTTCCCCGTTGACGCTTCTTGTATGAAGCCCCATTTCTTTGCGAGACAAGCCACGTGCTGTTCGGTTTGCCGCTCAAAAGGACGCCTAGCACGAACCCCTGGGGATAGCAGTTCTATTAGCACCATACTTGTATGGAATCTTAGTAACAATAGGCCGAGGGGAGGAAATGCTATATAAATCGCTTCCAATGGTTGGTCCCAAGTGGCGCCCCATATATCGTGAGTTTGGCAATTCGTTACAAAGTCCCGTGGTGTCAAGTTAGGATGTCAATATTGACGGATTTAGACCGGGGAAACAAGCCGAAGCCTAACTGCTATTCAAGTACATCAAGTCCGGCACTGGAGGCTTAAAAGGCCACTTTTCCCAAGCCAAGGCAAGGTTGTAAAACATCTCGGGCGTCATAACGCGGCAACGCAAATCCTCTATATTTCGGCAACCTCCCTTCCTTAAATCCTGGAGTGCAGGCACACGTGGAACAAGCGCTTCGAATGCTCCGGGTGCTAGCTGCTTGAGACCTACTGTGGGGGTTTGGTTACCGTGGGTGAAAACCCTGGCCACGATCATGTCCAAGTAGATTGCTTGCGCCGTTGTCAGAGGATATGGGTTAGGAAATCTGGGTTGGATGTCGAGAAGAGCTATATCTTTTGGTTTGTAGAAATTGTAATCTTGCGCTATGAGAGGTTCCGCTGTGCGTTGATCCCACATCAGGAGTGGAGGATTTTGGACGAATGCTTTCCTGTCATCCACGATGAATTTGAATGCCATGGAGCGGCGATTAGTCACGTTGTCTAGTCGAGTCTTCAATTCGCGAGTTCGCCGGTCAACCTCTTCGAGCTTCTCCCGTCGTTCCGCCTCGCTAAGGCCATCTTGGTAGGCATCAAGCTCAAGAGAGTCTAGCTTCTCCTGTTCACCGATCAGATGGAGTACGTCTATTTTTTCCCGTTGTTGGCTTTTTAGGTTACGCTCCATCTCCATCAATCGTACCCAATCAGGACTATGAGTACGTGGATCGTTGCGCCTTTTGTTCGTTCGGACACCCGGCGGACCTCCGATAAATTGTGACAGCTTGCCTGACTCAAAATCAGCCTTCAACTGGCGTAGTTCCTTGTGCCACTCGCGAGAATTGTCAGGAAGTGTGCCATCCGATTCACGTAGTGCCACAGCATCACCGCTAGTCGATCCCTGTAGAATATCCTGAACTTTTCTCTGCATTCCGTCCTGACGCTCCACCGGTATCTGAATGTTCTTTCTTCGCATTCGCTCCGCTACCTGCTTGCCACTCTCAATGTTGAGGAAGTCCTCCCGGTGTTGTTTTAACTCCCTAACAGAAGCTGAGGCGCCACCAACTATCTCTTCAACCTGGCAGGTCATCTCCAAGGCCAAGGCAATTTTTCTACGGTGGCAAACAGTTCGTGGGAGGAGAGCTTGCTTCTCCACCTCCGGTACCCACAGGAGCATCCTCACGGGCCCATGAGCGTGGAAGCCAGACCTAGTTCTGATGTCATTCGTGAAACTTATTATCGCCTGATGAGACTCGTGACCCAAGCCAGTTTGCGGCTTTTGACGCTCACTACGTGATGATGCATTCACAACGATCAGCAGGGAGTCATTCGGTGCTGCAGGCTCACGGAAAGTGTTTTCGGAGAGTTGTAGGTTAGGTAAAAGTCCCTCTGTAATGTATTTCTGAGCTTGCCAGGGAGTGCGACCGTCCCAGTCCCTCAAATGATATCGAGAGCCGGGAGCGTCAAGGAGAGGCTTAAGGAGTGGGAGGTATGTGTCCTTTCTCGGCTCCACAAGGATGTGACTTCGGGGTTTCAGATAATCATGAAGTTTGGAGGACCATAGCCCTGGCCCAGGGTTAATATCTATGATGGTACAACCGACGTGACGTTGGAGAGATGGACCAAGGCGCTGGAGGATGTCATCTATAGCAAGTTAGAAGAATGTAATTTCAGGCGTAATAGAGCTGCAGTCAACCTACCACAAAGATCCGGACTCACAACATGAAAGCGAACTCTCCCTTCCCGGGTGGCTAAAAGCGCTTTTGCCAAAGGGTAAGTCTTGGTAGCTTTCTTTTTAAGAACTGTACTTGCCATGCTAGTTGCAGTCTTTAAGGTGCGCAACAAGCACAGAGCGATGGGCTAAACATTGTACAAGATGGATCCTAACTTCCTGGTAGGTAATTGTTTAGTCTGTGGGTACAGGCGGTCTATTGGATTTGTAGTGTGATGTTAGATAATCGATATAAACGGGGATCAATGAAAAATTATGCCCCCTCGGCCCCTACAAGTCAAAATTTCAGTCATGATCGATTCTGACAATACAAAACGATCTAGGCAACGACATCGAGCTGACCATATTTCAGCCGAGCCTTGACCCGTACACTGGGCCACCAAGCAGGAGAGGAATACACAAATATGGCAGGACACGGCAACGACCTCAAAGCTATTCCATCAAAACCAATAAACGTGGAGCAGATTGTAAAAAGCGCTCAAAGCTACGATTTTAACCCTCTTATACCGCTCAAATATTGGCTGCGTACTGCTAGTACGTTGCTGAAGGAGGTATGGGCTGCTACTATCTACGTCTACTAACCTTACACCAGCTAATGATAATTTCGTAGGCCGAGATCTACGAGCATGAAGGCAACGACCAGCAGACATATTTGTTACTCTATAGGCACGCACAGCTAGTTGTACGGAACCTGGCGACTCACCCACATGCAAGACGACAGGAAAATCGTCTTGCTCTAGCACAAGCGAAACGAGACGTCGAGAGCGGCATCAAGAAGCTCGAAGTGCTCAAGCCGCGTATCAACAAACGCTATGAAAGATACGAGCAGCTAATACGTGACCGCGATGCCAGGAAAGCATCGAGTAGTACTGCGAAATTATTTCCTCCTCTAGACCAGAATCCGTCGACCAAGCAGAGTATCCATACGCGGCTACCTTCAGATTCGGTTTTTAGTAACGGAACGGAGACCCTCGCGGCTGGGGATAACAGAGACTTTGCCGTTAAGCTGGCTCACAAAGAAATCAGACGGCGAGCTAGCGCAAGGAAAACCACTCGGCAAGCTGGAATATCGGAGGAGGAGGAACAAGAGAGGCGGACAGCAGGGTTATGGGGCAACTGGGAAGAGGCTTTGGCCGAAAACGACCGAGGGATCGACCAAGAAACACTACGCCGGCAAATGCAGAATGTGCGCCTACAGGTCGACGGCGCAGTACGAGGTGTTTCTCAGAATGCTGGCTTTCGTCCACCACTTGAGGACCAGAGGTTTCCTTATCGTTATCCATCGATCCCTGAACATAGTGCCAGAGAGCCAGAGATAATTCCTGCTTCTCCTCCATTCTTGGGAGATTTATCACAGCGAGGTTCGTCACTACCACCGCGGCCTCCGCCTAAGAACGACGAACCGTTGCTGTACAGCGAGGCTTTGCCTCCTAGGCTAGGAAAGGATCTCGACTCTTCCTGTGAGATTCCATCCAGATCTTCAACGTCCAGCCCTACTTTTCAGGATCTCAAACCTTCGGGTTTCACATTCAAACCTTCGGCTTACCTGGAGAATGGTACTCCGCTCCGCACCATCTTCCTGCCCCTGAATCTTCGTCATCGATTCCTCTCTCTCGCCCTCCCGAACACCCGTGCCAATCTCGAAACCTGCGGGGTATTGTGTGGCACTCTAATCTCGAACGCTCTATTTGTTTCCAAGTTAGTGATACCAGAACAAGAAAGCACATCAGACACTTGCGAAACGATGAACGAGAGCGGCCTCTTCGACTACGTTGATGGGGAGGACCTAATGGTGCTTGGTTGGATCCACACACATCCGACGCAGACCTGTTTCATGAGCTCCAGGGACCTCCACACTCATTGTGGATATCAGGTGATGATGCCGGAAAGTATCGCTATTGTTTGTGCGCCGAGCAAGGGAGAGTGCGTTGTCGCATGTGATTTTGATATGCCAAGGCTAACACTGTAATAGTTGGGGCGTATTCCGCCTGACTGATCCCCCAGGCATGAAGTCTGTGTTGAACTGTAGTCAGACCGGTCTCTTTCATCCGCATTCCGAAAGTAACATCTACACGGACGCGTTAAGGCCCGGACATGTCTATGAAGCTGAAGGTTTAGAGTTTGAAGTCATAGATTTAAGGCCCTCGCGCTAATTCGAGCGCGTGTATTCGGAGACGAGCGTTGCGTTGTGACAACACACTCATGTGCAGCTGGAATATGAAATGGCATGAGAAACACAGGCCTGCTGATAGACAAAGCTTCATCCATTCGATCGCAGCTAAGGTAGCTCGTGTACCAGGCTGTTCGAAGGCGGTGGTCTGTGCCTCATTACCTTAAGTCAACTAGAGTTTCCGGCGATAATCTTCGTTGGTTCATCCTAGCCTCTCCAGACTCTACTCTTTGGCCATTCTCCTCGCGACCCTAGCTTCTTCTGCCCTAATCTCCTTCTCGGTTCTTTTTCTTTCAATCACCTCTGCCGCCCTTCTCAAGCCTTGCATTTCCAGTTGCCGTTTCCTCTGACAGTATTCATACATAGCGAAGGACCCAAAGCAGAACGTACCCACAGCCCAGTTGCAAGCCCGGAATATTGGCGCTACTTCCGTCAGACAATGTGCTGTTGGGTGACCTACAACACTTACCACCCATAATAACACGTATCCCGCCGATACCGAAACCAGCTCCGATGCCCGTTAGTAGCGCATCTCGTACGCATGGTTTCTTGTGCACCTCTTTGAGCTCCTGCAATCTGACAGACTTCATCGCCTCCAGTAAGCCAGCGTCTTTCGGTCTTCCGCCTGCAGTATTTAGACCGCCTCCGGGCAACGCATTTACATTTTCCGGCGCTATTGGAGCATTGAAGGTTTCGTAGGTCCTACTCTGAGATGTAGGGGTTGTCGAAGAAGTTGCAGGATCTAATGGCGCCTTTTGTGGCTCCCGTGTGTCTGCTGCCATTCCTAAACGGAGATCAGGATGTAGTTGATGGCTGTCAGGGCTGTCTTAGCAGAGAAAGTGCAGACTGCACATCTGCTATGCAAGTGCGGGAGCTATAGCTTAGTGGTGCGACAGGGTCCAACAGCACGCGTCACCCACTTTAGCAAGACGCGTTAAATGTCACGCGTATTCGCGACCACGAACCTTTGACCAGAGCAACACATTGGAGGCTCTGAGCACTCAAAGGGCCTCTCAATTCTAAAGCATAGGCCCACCTTAACTAGGTCTAAGCGTGGTATACATGAAATGCGAATACGCATAGATGTACCTGCTTTGAAGCCACTCAGTTCCCGCCCAGCAAACTATGCCTTCAAGAAAACCAGACCGAAGCTATGGGCGAACTTTCCGTTTATCAAAACCATCATTCAATCCGAAACGTCCCAAGACTGTCGACTCATCAACGCTTCGTTCAAGTGAAGCAACGTCGCAAGATGAAAAACTTCAAGCTACCCGCCTCGCCAACGCCATTGATGAGTCGATGGGATTCGCGCGTTACGAATCTGGAAAGAAAAGAGTGGGATGGCTCATCAATATGCATAGTACTACAGTTGAAGACGAAAATATCCCAGGGGGTCGTGCTGGTGTGGATTATTACTTTTTGGAGGATGACGGAGGGAGTTTCAAAGCCACTGTTGAATACGTTCCGTATTTCTTAATCGCTGTCAGGAAAGGACGAGAGGCTGAAGTAGAAGAATGGTGTCGGAGAAAATTCGAGGGTCTGGTGAAGGGACTGAAACGGATTGAGAAGGAGGACTTGCAAATGCCGAATCACTTACTCGGTTATCGTAGGATATTCTTACAGTTGTCTTTTGAAAATGTTGGAGATTTGTTAGGAGTCAGGAAGGTACTCATGCCGATTGCAGAGAACAACAAAAAGAACATGACTGCGATGGATACATATGCAGAAGTTGCTGGGTGAGCTTTACTACATTTTGACGACATCTGTGATGCTAATTAGCTCTGAAGTGCTAACGCAGGTTTTGATCCCTACGATGATGAACGAGATGACAGTAGACGACTAAATGGCATAGCGGATGTGAGTGATTATATTGTTGATATTCGGGAATACGATGTCCCTTATCATGTACGGGTTGCAATTGATAAAAGTTCGTCTATCGGATTGAATCGAAATGACTTGAATAATAACTATCTTAGATGTAAGAATCGGGAAATGGTATACGGTAGAAGCCAAACATGGCGTCACAAATCTTACTTGCAATGAGGAGCGAATTCAGAGAGCGGATCCTATCGTCCTCGCGTACGATATCGAAACAACAAAATTACCCCTGAAATTCCCGGATGCCATCATAGATCAAATTATGATGATTTCCTATATGATAGACGGCCAAGGTTTCCTGATCACGAACCGAGAAATCGTTTCCGAAGACATCGCTGACTTCGAATATACACCTAAACCGGAGTATGATGGTCCTTTCCTTGTCTTCAACGAGCCGGATGAAAGAGCCGTCATCGAGCGGTTCTTCGCGCATATCAAGGAAGCCAAACCGACCGTGATTGCGACCTATAACGGTGATTTCTTTGACTGGCCGTTCATCGAGGCAAGAGCAAGTGTTCTAGGCATCGATATGTACCACGAGATAGGCTTCCGAAAAAACAGTGAAGACATCTACCAAAGCGACTATGGTGTTCACATGGACTGTTTCAGCTGGGTCAGTAGAGACAGCTATCTGCCGCAAGGTAGCAGAGGTCTCAAAGCTGTCACCGTTGCCAAACTTGGCTACGATCCTGACGAGCTGGATCCGGAGCTTATGACCCGCTATGCGAGCGAGCGACCCCAGACTTTAGCAGAGTACTCCGTTTCCGACGCGGTAGCGACGTACTACCTCTACATGAAATACGTTCATCCCTTTATATTCTCATTGTGTAATATTATTCCTCTGAACCCAGACGACGTACTACGAAAAGGTACTGGGACACTTTGCGAGATGTTACTCATGGTGCAAGCCTATGAGAAGGGTATTGTGCTTCCCAACAAGCACAAAGAGCCGAATGAAACCTTTTGGAACGGTCATCTTCTTGAATCGGAGACGTATGTTGGAGGACATGTCGAGAGTATCGAAGCAGGGGTCTTTCGGAGTGACATACCCGTCAACTTCGCTTTAGACACCACCGCCATCGATGAACTTGTCCGAGACCTTGATGCTGCGCTGCGTTTCAGCTTAGTTGTGGAAGAGAAGAAGTGTTTGGAAGATGTCACGAACTATGAAGAAGTTAAGGCGCAGATCGTTTCAAAACTCGAAAGTCTAAAGAGAACGCCAAATCGGAATGAGAGACCCTCAATCTATCATCTGGATGTAGCTTCCATGTACCCGAATATCATGACAACTAACCGATTGCAGCCCGACTCGATGATTGAAGAGTCCGACTGCGCAGCCTGCGATTTCAACCGACCCAAAAAAACCTGCGATCGAAGGATGCCATGGTCTTGGAGAGGAGAATTTCTTCCCGCGCAAAAGAATGAGTATAACATGGTCAGACACGCCCTCGAGAATGAGCGTTTCCCAAGTCGGCATCCTAACAATCCATCCCGGACGTTCCAAGACCTGAGCGTCGAAGAGCAGGCCAGCATGGTTAAGAAGCGTTTGACGGAGTACAGTAAGAAGATCTACCATAAAATCCATGAGACGAAGACAATCGAGCGAGAGGCTATCGTCTGTCAGCGAGAAAACCCTTTTTACGTTGATACTGTGAAGAATTTCCGTGATCGTCGATATGATTTCAAGGGCAAGCAAAAAGCATGGAAGGGCAAGACGGAAGCATTGAAGTCGTCCGGGGCGTCAGCTGGGGAAATTGAGGAGTCAAGCAAGATGATCATCCTCTTTGATTCGCTTCAGCTGGCTCATAAGGTTATATTGAACAGTTTCTATGGATACGTCATGCGCAAAGGATCCCGATGGTACTCCATGGAGATGGCTGGGGTCACTTGCCTTACCGGAGCCCATATCATCCAGATGGCGCGAGAGCTGGTTGAGCGCATAGGAAGACCTTTGGAACTCGACACTGACGGTATTTGGTGCATGTTGCCGGCCACGTTTCCTGAAAACGTTGCTTTCACTCTCAAAAATGGGAAAAAATTGACAATTTCCTATCCGTGTACAATGCTCAACCATCTTGTGCATGGAAAATTCACGAACCATCAATATCAAGAACTCATCGATCCACAGACTTTCAAATATGAGACGCATAGTGATAACACCATTTTCTTCGAAGTTGATGGGCCGTATAGAGCGATGATCCTGCCTACGTCGAAGGAGGAAGACAAGAACCTTAAAAAGCGATATGCGGTCTTCAATCACGATGGCAGCCTCGCTGAGCTTAAAGGATTTGAAGTTAAGAGGAGAGGAGAACTCAAACTCATTAAGATATTCCAGACGCAGATATTCAAGTTCTTTCTGGAAGGAACCACGTTGGTCGAAACTTATACGTCCGTAGCCAAGATCGCGAACCGTTGGCTCGATGTACTGCATCAACATGGGTCAACTCTTGCAGACGAAGAACTCATCGATCTCATCTGTGAAAATAGGAGCATGTCAAAAGCTTTAGAGGAGTACGGCGCACAGAAGTCGACGTCGATCACTACCGCCAAACGTCTTGCAGAATTCCTGGGGGCGCAGATGGTGAAGGATAAAGGTTTGAATTGCAAATACATTATATGTTCGAAGCCGAAGAATGCACCCGTGACAGAGCGGGCTATACCTGTGGCTATTTTCTCCGCAGATGAGCAAGTGAAGCGCTATTTTTTACGCAAATGGATGCGAGAGGATCCGACAGACATGAATCCTCGGAGCCTCATTGATTGGGAGTATTATTTAGAACGCTTGAGCTCCGTGATTCAGAAGCTTATCACGATACCTGCGGCATTGCAAAAAGTGCGGAATCCTGTTCCTAGGGTTGGGCACCCGGACTGGCTTCAACGCCGAATTAATGTCAAGGACGATAGACTTAAGCAGAAGAAAATGACCGACCTTTTCGATAAGACACCCTTATCTGAGGTCCCCACCAATACTTTGGATCACCGACTGCCCATGGACTTGGAAGACTTCGGATCAACCCAGTTATCGAAAGCGAAACCAGGCCAAGTGACTCGGATGGCGCAGAAGCGAAAAGCGCCCGAGGAATCGAGCAAAGTGAATCCAGATCCTTATGCCAGCCTCCCGTTAACGATGCCGTCAATGACAGAAGATTATGAGGGATTTCTCCGCTACCAGAAAATGAAGTGGAAAATTCAGAAACAAGCGCGGATTCGTAGACGGCAGCTCTTCGGTGAGCGGAGCAATATAGCATCAGAGTCTTTGGGAGGCATGTTTCGCAATCAGGCTCAAATGCTTTTCACTAGCACATGGCAAATAATACAGCTCCGAGAATCTGAAACGCCTGGGCAGATCCGAGCGTTCGTCTTGATCGACAAAAAGGTTCATGCTCTGACTGTGAACGTTCCTCGACAACTATTCCTAAACCTCAATGGGAAGGACCTGCCAGACGTCGACATTGACGGCTGTAAGGTTGAGAAGGTTACCCATACACTTCCAAACGGACATCCATCGGTACATTTGTTCAGATTGATCATGTCAGAAGAGGTCTACCTTGGGGAAGCCCAGAAGCTCGCTTTGATGTTCAATCATCCTAGTGTAGAAGGTGTCTATGAGAAGCAAGTACCTCTGAGCGTAAGGGCGGTCCTAGAACTTGGTAGTGTGTGCACATTCGATGAAAATCAGCAAGGAGTATTAGGCAAAGGCCTTGAGCGTGGCTTCGATCTCTCAGCTTTATTGCGAATCCCACCTAAACAGCCGTACCTTTCGCAGGTAGAAATGGGCTTCATCTTCCTTTACCATCTAGTTGCTGGCGAGCGACAAATATTTGCGTTATTCTCCACTGTTAGAAACGAAGCGTACATCATTATTCTAAACCGTAACAGAGACTCCCAAGGTCTACCAAATGCTGAGAAGATTTATTTGGAGCTTCTAGCCCGACGGATCGAAGATAATGGCGGCGAGCCATGGCAACACATCTTTGACTATCAAGAAAAGCTCAGCTTCAAAACATCTCAGGTGACGACAAAACGGAAAGCATACCTTGAGCTCGGAGACACAATGAAGAAATTGAGGAGTGATGAGAGCAGACCGACGATGCTCGTGATACAGTCACCTCAGAGACGGTTACTGGTTAACGATGTACCGGCTCTGAACGATCTACCGATCCTTGCTCTGAAGGCTGAAACTTCAGACAGCAATCTTCCTCCGCTCGGATGGCAGGGGTTTGTATTCAAGTGCCTCATCAACCATTACCTCACTCTAGGATTGTGGATCAGCCACCTAATTGAGCTTGCGAGATACGGGGACGTCCCACTATGTAACTTGGAGAGAGATGACCCGCGCTTCCTCATCGACATTGCGTATGCAAGACGCTTGCAGAAAAGCAACGTAGTTCTGTGGTGGTCCGGTGGCCCATTACCAGATCATGCTGGGTATGAGAAGGACGATATGTTAAGCCGCATGGAGACAGTCGAGATGCCGGCAGTCAACAACCCGGGGACGTACTCATCGGTTTGCATAGAGCTCGATATTCGGAATCTACCGATCAATACCATCTTGACTTCATCTTTGATTAACGAGCTCGAAGGCAGCGATTCCGTTGCTTTTAATCCGGCGGCCCCGTCCGAAGATGATGGTAACGATGGTACAAGCTGTTTGTATTCCAACAATGCTTTTGCTTCCGCAGGGGTCACTGTTCTTCGGCAGATGGTGAAAGCCTGGTGGACAGAAGCCTGCAAAGGCAGTACCATGGCCGACCTCATGGTCCAACATCTTGTGCGCTGGGTTGAGAACCCGGACTCCTTTCTCTACGATCGCTCCCTGAAATACTATGTGCAAATGATGTCGCGAAAAGCCTTTCAGCAGCTCATGACGGACTTCAAGCGGGTAGGCTCACATGTTGTTTTCGCTAATGCGAATCGCCTTCTACTTCAGACCACCAAAGCGGAAGTTGGCAATGCCTACGCTTACAGCCAATACATCCTGAAATCCATCAAGGCCAAGCCGCTGTTCCATTTTCTTGACATGGACGTTAAGGAGTACTGGGACTATCTGGTATGGTACGACGAGTTCAATTATGGCGGTAAAGCGTGTCAGGAAGTGGTGGAAGCCGAGTCTCAAACCCTAGATACGATCATGCACTGGCAACTCAACACCTTCCTGCCACCCCGATACCATCCAATCTTCCACGACTGGATCGTCGAATTCATCGAACTCATGCACAACCTCAAACGTCCTCGCCAGCTCCTCTCCAGCGCCTCTCCCAACTCAACGCCTCGCTCGACTCAGCTTCCTGTGCGCCCCCTCGCTTCTGACGACGACGACGACACGAACGACCTCAACAAAGGTATCTTCACCCAATCGATCTGCAAACCACTAAAACGCCAAATCCTCTCCCTCCTCTCCCGCTACCGTTCCGAACTCGCCCACCCCACACTTGCAGGCGACCACTCCTTTCCCCTCGTCCCCGGCTCCCATCTCAACCTCGAAAACACCCACCCAGTCCTCCAACTCGTCAAATCAATCATGCACGTCTTTTCGCTTGATAAGACCATAGCAATGGAAGCCCGCCTCCTGCGCAAAGACCTTCTCGCCTTCTTCGAAATCAGGGAATTCAGCCCTCAGGCCCGTTTCGAAAACCCTAGCTCGAGCCTCAAGCTCGAGCAGCTCAGCTGCGACCACTGCACTATGGCCCGCGATCTCGATCTCTGTCGGGACGAGGACGTCTTACCGCCCAGCGGCCCTCCAACCGAGGCCGCAAGCAAAGCTACGTGGAAATGCAACACCTGCAATTGCGAATACGACCGCCTGGCCATTGAAGAAAGGCTCATCGCAAGAGTGCAGAGAGTGCTGGTAGAATGGCAGACGCAGGACTTGCAGTGTGGCAAATGCCGGAAGATTCGCGTGAACGATTTCATGGAGCATTGTGGGTGTAGCGGGCAGTGGGTAGCCAGCGTGGATAGGAGCAGGGTGGTGAGAGAGATGAAGGTGCTGGAGAGGGTGGCGGCGAGTTATGGGTTGAGGATGCTTGGCCAGGTTGTGGGGGAGGTTTTGGTGGATATGTGATGACTGCTTCTCATATATTTTTGGCTGGGGAGGGGCGTTAGGACAAATGCGCATTTAATGGACTTTGGGCAGTGGGCGTTAGCTTTTGGCGGGTGAAGAGTCGTTAGATTCTGTATGATATCCTCGCACTGGTTGCCTCTGCTTTACCAAGTACACACAACTCATATCTAGGTCCTGGGTTCCAAGAATATCCCGGCTCGCATTTCCGGGCCTATTCTCTTCAGTACTCTTCTTACTCCAACTAGATCTCAGCCTAGTACCAGCTATGTTGAAAGCAGCACAAGGAGCGCCTATAGTTGTAGCTTGGGCGGATGGCTGGAGGTGGTTGCAGGAAATCTAGTCGGAAAGGTGTGTGAAGGGGCCGAGGATAGGGCAGGGGAAGTGTTCAAAGAACGTGATGGAGGATTGATTAGACCAAGAAGTTCTAGCAGTGGGCGGAGGCATTGGGAATTGGGTCTGTGTGATGTGGTTGGCAACAAACCAATTAAGATTTATAAGGCTTTGTCGTTTAGGAGGGACTCATGTACTCGGTATAGGAGGGATTAAGTTCAATCAATACAATAGCTAGGAGGCGTAGTGAACCACAAGGGTGACGTCATTCTATGTGTAAATGACAACGAGGAAGGGCAGCGTAGATAAGGGGCACGAGACTTATGGGGTTCTCGGACCGCTCTATGCTGCCCATCCTAACCTGTAACTGCTTCAAAACAGCTCAAGCTCGACTTATGGGAGGTATGGTAGCGACTATCGTAGTATTAAAAGATCTCATGTGCCCGGGTAGGGCGAAGATTGTCAGGTGAAAGTTGGCGGAAAATTATATTAGAGACGGAGTTAGGATCATAGGATAAGGGATTTGATGGATCACTCGAGGCTGAACATTAATTCGTATATAGGTATACCAAAAGGGAGAAAGACATGCAAGAACGGACGATACCTCGACTATGAGTACATCAGACACCTGACTTTTGCTCTGTACCAAGTTATACAGCAATTACAGTGCAAGGACAAAGTATAGAAATCACTTCGTTTTCGGAAGTACTTTCGCCTGCTCCAGCTCATTAAGGCATTCTGATAACGAATCCCCATGTGTCGACGTAGCTACAATAGCCATCAGCTTCGCGAATGCATAGTCCAAAGCCCAGCTTATTAAGAGCAAAGGATTGATACATAGGTACCCAGTCCATCCTAGTTTCCTAGCCTTACTCATACTTTTCACGAGGTTGTAATCTCGACCTAGCACAAACCCCAAGCATCCCCACGTCGCCTTCTCCAAGCGATGGCTGCTCGCAAGCTTGCCTCAAGCCTTCTTCACATCCTCTCTTTGACTCCACTTGATTAGATCGATCCTCTGCTCCACCTTCCCTTGCCCGAATCTACCCTCCAAGCCCATCTCTACCGCAATTCCAGCAATTGGCGGCTTCTCGGCAAGTGGCATTGTGCTTCCGGCATCCTTGCCAATGTCAGTTTCGAATTGGTTGGCTGGGGTTTTGCACCCGAAGCGGCGGGCCAACTTCGGCCACATTTTCTGCCACGACTCAGTATCGCCATTGACGACGTTGAAGGCCTGATTGCTGCATTTGGGTTCTTGGGCTGCCCAGAGATTGAAAGAGGCGTGAAGGCGGGAATAGGTAAAGCAGTCAAAATACGTGTAGAACTTTTCACTACCGGGAAAGAGCAGGGTACCATTCATTTCCTTAGAAATGGAAGCATAAATGGCGACAGAGGTAGCGAGGTTCATGAACCAACCCTTAGCGACGCCAATAACATCGTTTGGGTAAGTGACCACCCAATCCCACGACGCACTTTTGGCTTTCTCTTTTAATTTTGTTCTGTTGACGATAATAGAAGTTGGGAGGGCGGCCAGGGCCGTCGATCCAAGGATCCGACTCCTCCATTGGGTTCTTAGGCTGCCCCAAGTGAACGCCGTATTGCTTTGCACCAGCGGTAAGAATCACCCTTTTGAGCTTTTTTGCTGCGCCGGTAATCTCTAGAGCTTCAAGGAAGTTCTTGAGCATTGCCCTGTAAGTGGAAGACCATATGAGGCTTCGACTTCGTTCTGTGATAGAGGCGTATCTTACCATTCACATCCCAATTTTCCTGTTCGTTATCTTTTTGTAAATATGCCGCGAAAAAAACATCTTCTCCTTCCACACCTCGTAGTTGCTTCGCCATACCTTTCGGATCCTGGGTGAGGTCGAGATTGTCATGCTTGACATTCGAAGGGTATGCTTCTTTCTGGCTTCTTGACATCGCGTGGACTGTTTCCCATCGCTCGGAATCTTTTCCCAGAGCGTGAACGATCTATCAACCGAGGATGCCTGCCCAATAGGAGAGAAGTCAGCAATCAGCCATGGTTCGTAGGTTTAGCGGCTAGTAGGATCAACCAAACCTGTGGCCCCAGTAACAATCGCTGAGGGCATATTATGGCTCAAAGGCGTGGTTATGCTTTATTGTGACTTTGCGTAGAATAGCTGCTCTGTAGATATAGAGGATGGAAACATAGGAGGCGATGTTTGAAGTATGTACAAGATTTTTACCTGATGGACGACGAAAAACCGAGGACTACGTAAGAGTGACGTGACCGTAATGCATCGGAAAGAGCTTTGTTGAGTCGAACGTCCGTGGCATGTGAGAGGAATACAGAGAAAACGATTCTGGATAGACGACGTGGATGTGCACATCAAGTTTGAATACGAGGTAGGTCTGGCGAAAGTATTACCTCCTCGTGGGTTCTGAGTGGTTTGAATATCCGGATGGAATGAGAGCCAAATGACATGGAATTACGTCAAAGAAGCCCAATTTCTTATCCGATGCCATGAATTCGGTAGATGACAGAGTGAATGGGAAGAGTAGGCGATGGAAGCAATTCTTCAATCCATACATACATAGTTTCTTTGCGCCAGTATCCCCGGTACATTGCGTTATTGCTTCTTTGCTGATGACCCGCTTCGCAGTTGCTGTTTGATCTCCTCGAGGTAATGATCTAGGAATTTCTTGCTCTCAGAGCCATGCTCTACGAGGAAAGACATCGTCAGCCTGGAAAAAAGTTCAACAGCTTCTAATGGAGAGGCTTACTTTCTATGTTTGTCCCTCCCATGTCCTCAGGATCCACTCCATGTCTCATTTGCCGCACCCTCTTGTGCACATTTTGGACAGCCCGATGAAATGCTGGGGTTTGAAGCAGCTATAGCGATATGTGAGTTGCTATAAATTGTGATGATGCTAGCGTCGCCATACCCGGTTCGTAAGCCAAAGCTGTAATTGTCAGTGGGGGCGTGAATGTGCTATTGGAAGTGAGGATAATACCTCGAAAATGCGGAGCCACATTGTCATCGTGGGTATTTCTCAAACCGCCCGAGTCAATGCATGCTCTACCATCAACAAGGCAATCATCTAGACTCGTGAAGGGAGAAAGGTACCGCGATAGAAAATGCTGATGTTGATACCTTTTTGGTATAGTTGTGGTTTTGAATGCGGAGAAAGAATTGTGTGGCAACATGGGAAATCTACAGATCTATTTGTGGAACGAGCAGTAGCGACTACCCTGTAAAGAGAATGCTGGGGTAAACCACCACGCCTCACTGAGGGAGGCTAAAGGATTGTTCACGAGCCTGCTTTCGTTTGCTTACACTGGCTCTCTGATCGAATCACGACCTTCAAGCTGCTCGCCAGATCGCACGTTCTATCGCCATGTGATGCAGTTTCACAGCTACGATTCATTGATTCTAGCTCTACATTTCGGCCCCGACTCTCGTAGCTTTCAATTCTCCTCAAGAAAGTCTGGCTTTGCTTTTGCTCAGACGAATATATCAAAGAGACTGCCCAAAGTCGGGTTTGCTTGATCATTCGGAATTTGCTTGCGCACACCTGATACATCACCGCGACGTGGCGTCATCGTCATCATATCCAGCTATTGGAGACCAAAAAGGGGCAGGACTCCCCCAAAGAGGGCTCTCTACTGCGCTTGATAGTTTCTGCATACCACAGACCCTCTTCTCCCTCCTGCGGAGACCGTCTTTCAGATGTAAATGCGCTGTTCTGAAACATGAATCCTACCTTGGGGCGAGGACTTAGCACGTCAGCGTCGAAAAGGGCTCGTTCCACCGACAGTCAGCGCTCACTGAGTAATCCGGTCCCCAAGGCATCAAGAACCGAAAACGAGGAGGATGAACAAGAACAAGAAAGCCAAGGCGATACTAGCGTCCCTGCGTTCTTGCGTCAATCAAAAGCCGGTAAGCTGCATACGCGAGGCAAGCCCGCATACCGCAGCGGCTGGTACGGAAATCCTCACTGACATCAACAAGAAATTCATACAAAATTCGAAGAATTAGAATGGCAACAGCAGCTTCGCATTGCACACGGTCGTAGCGATCCGTCTTCACAATGGGTGCAGGAGACCACTTCTCAGGTCAAACTCCGGAATCGCTATCTCAATGTCCAACCTTGGGAAAAGTCCCGAGTGCACCTCAACGTAGCAGAAGGCCAGTGTGATTATATCAATGCTTCGCCCATTTCTCTGAAAGATCCCCGTACAAATATCGAGACCGTTTACATTGCAGCACAGGTAAGTCAGCTATTTATCTTTTCCCTCATGCAACGTAACATTGACCAAAGTTCTACAGGGTCCAAAGCAAGCAGGCCTAAGTCATTTCTGGCAGATGATTTGGCAGGAGACAGCAGATGTAGCGGTAATTGTAATGCTCACGCGAACAGCAGAATCCGGCAGAGAAAAATGCCATCAGTACTTTCCGTTGGACGTGGAAGGCGAAGCTTTTCCATTAGATCCAATAGATGAAACAGATGCTGCAACATATACAGCTAGAGGCAGCATCAAGCTTCTCGAAGCCGACTTTGACGAGAGCTCCAGATCGACAATTCGAAAATTGCTTCTGACGTATGGCGAGAAATCAAAAACTGTCTGGCACTTGCTGTATGGCGGCTGGCCAGATTTTGCGGTACCCGAGGACGAGAACTGTGCTGCATTACTTGAGCTCATAAAGATCTCCAACGAGAAGAATCCTATTGCCAACAATCCAAGGATAATACACTGCAGCGCCGGCGTTGGTAGATCCGGAACATTCATCGCCCTCGAATATCTCCTGACCCAGCTGGATTCCGGCGCACTGGAAGAATCCAAAGATGAAGAAGACATGATCTACGACGTGGTGAATCGCCTCCGCGAACAGCGTATGACAATGGTCCAAAGCGAAGTCCAGTATCAGTTCTTGTACCATGTCGTCCGCGAGCAACTTCTTAAGAAAAAGGCTACGGCAGCTGCGGCAGCTGGTAACGGAGAGCCGTCACCAAAGCTTCGGAAAACTGCGAGCACGGCATTCTTTAGTGGTGGGAGAAAAGGAAGTGACGCAGGAATTGCAAGTGGAACTAGTGAAGAGGTGAGGCAGGATGATGGCATCACCCCGGGTGCACCATGAAATGCTTCATGCTTCGAACCTGGTGTGAACGGTCACCGTGAATGGTCCTGTAGCCACCGCTCGCCTGGTACTTTCTCTTTCGTCGGTGGAGATGTTGTGTTACTTATAACAAGCGTTGCTATCAACGCTTTTTTCTTAGTGGGTGGAGGCATGGCATTTGTAGCAGGTGTTCTTGCGGCATACCTTTCATGGCATTGGTGGCGAAAGGCAAGTTGATATCGGTTTCATTGAGTATTCATAGGGTTCATTTTAAGCGTGATTAACATCTTGGGGTTTGAAGCATTTCAGGTTGTCGCTGGAGTTTGGAAGGAATGTGCCATACTCCGAATGCATTGTTGAGTCCTGGGATAAGATTTGCGAGTTTTATTAAAGGTCTAGATCGTGTACATGTGTGCAACATTGAATTGACCATTCAACGCTTCCAAGCCTCTCGTATATTTCACGGTTAGACAGTTTGAGAATCTCAGGGCAAAGCAGTTTCAGACATAGATTCTCGTGGTGCATCTAATGTTGGCAAACCCTTTGCAACGCAATATCTCCATCCTGTAAGCCCTCCGTGCCCCTCAAACTATAGCCGCACTCGCCGTTTTTGCGGCATTGGCTGCCTGCTGCGGGTTAATCTTCTTCCCATCCTTGTTGAATCTAACTCTTGGAGGTGGGGCACGGTTGCGCCGACCTTCTCGTGAGCGAACGCTGATTGCCAACCATCAGTACTTGTTGTTTCATCTTTTGATCGGAAGGGTTAGGAAACACGGGAAAAGGGCAGAGATACCGAACGATCTTGCCGTGGATGGCGCAGGAAACGCAGTACTGGAGTTTGAGATACATTTTTGGGACAGCGTATTCGGGGAAGACTGAGGCGTCGGAGATATCACCTAAAGACGATTCCAATGTTAGTCGACCTTGAATCGGATGGCGAGGAGTATCTGCAGGAGATGAATGCGGTGGCAACGTCTCTAAAGCGAACACGTACGGATGGCAGCGGATTCGACCATGTTACGGATAGTAAATCTCTTTATTGCCTTGTCCTTGGGCGTACATCTTGAGCAGTTGGAGCATCGGATTGGCTTGACGTGACCGCGTCCTTTCTTGTTGCGCCCACTAAGACGAGAATATTAGCTTCTGGCGTCCCTGAGATGGTTTTTGGTAGGTTGCCGTACTTTGAGGCTCGCTTTTTGACCATAGTGATGGATCTGGTAAAAGTTAGCACACCACGAACTGGTTTTCGAAAGCTGTCATCATGAAATGGCCGCTTACTGTACTCGAATGCGCTCACGGTGGGAGAGATGGCAATTTAGTAATGTCGTCGAGATGCTGCTTGCAATTCATCCAGAGTGTGCTCGCTTAGCGGGCCCTTATCTGGCCCTTGTTCGTGGGCACGGAAAAGATCTTATCAGCCCAAAGTGGAAAGGAGTGATTCGCTAGCTTTGTTTACTGGAAAGTGTTGCCGGAATACCTTCAATAAGGTGGAGTTCTGAACCTCATGTAATTTCTGTTGTGGAAGAACTGGTTCTCAATTTGCACATCTTACATACACATTCTAAAGCTGTATACATTCTTGCTAGGGTCATCATGTCTGCTGCCGGCGGAACTTTCAGAGGCACGCCTAGCAGGGGCCAGGGGAGGGGACAAGTTCCTGCTTTCGAGAACAGCCCCTCAAATATACCTCGACCGAAGCTGGAATCGCAAGCAAGCTCCACAATACAGAGTGACAATGGCATGTCGACCCTAAGTGCTAGTAGGCAGAAGCAGTCGAAGCGCGATGAGGTACACAGAGTCGACTTGGATTCCGCCTAATGCGTCCCTATACTGACAGCCACGCGTAGGCCATCAGAAAGAGGATGGAGGCCGACCTCAGCAAGAAAAAGGGTAACCCGTCGCGTGCTCGACACACAAGAAAGGCTCCACCTGGTACGGTTCTGGCCTTGAAGCCGAGTCAAGCTCTCCAGATCAAACCAAACACCACTGTTGCTGAGGCCGCCCAGCTTATGGCTGCCAAACGGGAAGATTGTGTCCTGGTTACAGATGATGATGATCGCATTGCTGGAATTTTTACGGCCAAGGATCTTGCGTTTCGAGTAGTAGGGGCTGGCATAAAAGCGAGGGATGTAACTATATCAGAAATCATGACCAAGAATCCCCTGTGTGCCAGGACAGACACCAGTGCCACGGATGCACTTGATCTCATGGTTAGAAAAGGCTTCCGACATCTACCGGTCATGGACGAGAACCAAGACATCTCTGGTATACTGGACATCACGAAATGTTTCTACGACGCTATGGAGAAGCTCGAGCGTGCTTATAGCTCTTCCCGGAAACTGTACGATGCGCTCGAAGGTGTGCAATCAGAACTTGGATCGAGTCAGCCACAGCAAATCATACAGTATGTTGAGGCTTTGAGGCAGAAAATGTCTGGGCCAACGCTGGAGTCGGTTCTCAATGGACTTCCACCCACCACAGTGAACGTACGGACCTCCGTGAGAGAAGCAGCAGCACTGATGAAAGAAAATCACACTACTGCTGTGCTGGTGCAAGACCAGGGTTCTATTACTGGTATATTTACTAGTAAAGACGTCGTACTCCGGGTCATTGCTCCTGGATTGGACCCCGCAAACTGCAGCGTGGTTAGAGTGATGACTCCACATCCAGATTTCGCGCCTATGGATATGAGTATACAGGCTGCGCTGAGGAAAATGCACGATGGTCACTATCTCAACCTTCCAGTAATGAACGAGCCTGGAGAAATCGTTGGTATGGTGGATGTGCTTAAGCTAACATATGCAACACTAGAGCAGGTAAGTCTAAATAAGTTGTTGCAGTACCATGAACCTGCTGACTGAATTCAAGATCAATACAATGTCAACGGGAGACAGCGAGGGTCCCGCATGGAGCAAATTCTGGCTCTCTTTGGACAATGAATCAGAGTCAATGGTGTCAGGCGAGGGCAGTCACCGCCCACATACGCCAGGTCATAGATCGCTAATGTCCCCTGATATATCGTCGCGCCCTCTTGTGGAACGTGTCGATAGTGTGCAGCCGCACGAGTCAGCGTCGCACAACGGAGACGACTCCCATTCAGACATAGCGGAAACCCCGTTCCCTTCGTCAACTGTCGAGGACTCGCCGTTCCCTTTCAAATTCAAAGCACCCAGCGGGCGCGTTCACCGACTGCAGGTCACTGCTTCAGCTGGAATGGCAGAACTTATTGCCAACGTTACTGCCAAATTGGGCTCGGAAGCTAATGCAATTGGGGGAGAACCTACTCTAAAAGACGGTAAATTAGGAAAGTCTGGATATGCGCTCAGCTATCTCGACAACGAAGGTGACACAGTGTCCATCACCACCGACCAAGACCTCTTGGATGCTATATCGCTTTCTCGCAAAAACCATCTCGACAAAGTCGATCTCTTTGTGCATGACCCGGAAAAGCCACCGATCTCGGCAACTGTAGATCCTCATCCAGCACTGTCAAAACCACTTACGCCACCCCCATCAACCGTCCGAGAACGAAGGAAAGTGCACGAAGACGGCGACGAGATGGAAACGCCCGTCAAAAGGGGACGCAAAGACGTCGCACAAACCAAGCAGCAAGAGCAGCTTATTGGGGGGGTACCAAACGACTTGCTTCTCCCAGGAGCAGTGGTGACATTGGCTGTGGTTATCATCGCCGTCTTCACATTCAGTCGCTCTAGCCGTTGAGGTGTGATTACACAAGAAGACCTTTGATAGATTTCTACTTCAACTTGTTTAGGGCTCCGGGCGCTAATAGCAATTGTAATTCTACCTTACATATTTTATATCTGATAGTGACATATAGTACCTAGTTCAGAGCATTTAGCAGCGGGCTTGAGGCTTGAGACTTGAGGCTTGAGACTTGAGGCTTGGATGTCCTTCAATGCACATGCACAAATGAACAAGGCAATCCTGCTTTAGGCTTTGCGGAAGGTCTCTTGCATCCCGTGAGATGGCCTGTCACGCTGCGGCCTTACAGCCGAGGGGTTGGCGTCGCGAGAAACATTTTTTCCCCCGGAGGGCAAGTGAGTTTGCATGCACAACACGCGAAAACCCCACCATCAGGTACCTACCTACCTACAGAGCATCACCTTGCTTACATTCTCTCAGTCCGCAAAGTTCTCCGAGAACAACAGATGTAGCTCTACCCTTTTGATCTACCTAGCTAGGCACAATACTGACAGAAGAGGCGTCCTCTTACTCTCACACTAGACTACACGCATGCTTTTTCATAGCATTTCCTAAGGGGCATTACAGATTCTCACATTAATTGTGATTGTTTCACGCGATGTCTGTCCTACCAAATGAAATACTTTCTGCCCTGGCGCAGCTTCTCCAAGGTCTTGCTTCGGCAGACAACCACACGCGATCTTTTGCAGAGGAGCAACTGAATACAGAATGGGTCACAGCACGGCCCGACGTGCTATTGATGGGGCTAGTAGAGCAAATGCAAATTGCTCAGGATACATCGGTATAACTCAAAATTCTCGTTCCGCTGTTAGAGGGTTTTCTTCGGGTTTCACTGACTCTAGACTGTGATTCTAGTCACGCGCATTTGCTGCCGTCCTCTTTCGGCGTATCTCAACAAAGACGCGGAAACTTCCAGGAAGCGATGAGTCCAAGGAGTTGTTTTTGACGCTACAGCAGGCGCAGAAGGTAGCAATAAGACAGAAACTGCTTGAGTGTCTGCACAATGAGCCACTGGCACAGGTCAGACATAAGATTGGCGATGCCGTAGCTGAGGTCGCCAGGCAATACACAGATGACGGTACGTGAAAGCCGAGCAGTCGGAAACAGAGATGAGGCTAGATGAACTGATAGCTGGCAAATTATAGGCGAGAATTGGCAGGAGCTCCTGCAAGTCCTCTTCCATGCTAGCCAGTCGCCAGATGCTGGGCAGAGAGAAGGGGCTTTTCAAATATTTACAACAACTCCTGGCATTATTGAGAAGCAGCATGAGGATACAGTATTGACAGCTTTCACCAAGGGATTCAAGGACGACAATGTTTTGGTGCAACGCCAGAGCCTGACGATCGTATGGATTTTGCTGACGACTAGATAGGTAAGAATCGCAGCTATGGAGGCATTTGCTTCATTCTTTGGGTCGATACACAAGAGGGGGCAGAAGAAATACTACTCCTTGGTCCCTGAAATATTAAACATCCTACCGCCACTTAAAGCGGATATTGACTCCGACAATCTTTCAAAGGCGCTGGTCGCTCTCATAGAGCTCGCGGAGGAGGCCCCAGCAATGTTCAAGCCCTTGTTTCACAATCTTGTTCAATTCAGCATTACCGTAATTCAGGACAAAGATCTTGGAGACCAGGTTCGGCAAAACGCGCTGGAGCTGATGGGGACCTTTGCAGACTACAGCGCAGCTATGTGCAGGAAAGATTCTTCCTACACCTCGGACATGGTTACACAATGCCTGAGTTTAATGACTGACGTTGGTATGGACGATGATGATGCTTCGGAATGGGTTGCTTCAGAAGATGTAAGCGCCGCCAATCCTGCATGATACTTTTTAGTGATGCTTGACCAGCTCGACGTTGAGGAAAGCGATCTCAATCACGTTGCGGGTGAGCAATGTATGGACCGACTCGCCAACAAACTTGGAGGCCAGGCTGTCCTTCCACCCACCTTCAGCTGGCTACCACGAATGATGACTTCCACGGCCTGGCGCGACCGTCATGCTGCGCTAATGGCAATATCCGCGATTTCTGAAGGCTGTAGAGATTTAATGATCGGCGAACTAGATAAGGTACTAGATCTGGTCATTCCAGCGCTTCGAGATCCTCACCCACGGGTGCGGTGGGCAGGCTGCAATGCGTTGGGCCAAATGAGTACAGATTTTGCTGGTACAATGCAAGAGAAATACCATCAGGTTGTGTTGACAAACATTATTCCCGTACTCGATTCGCCTGAGACTCGTATACAATCACACGCAGCTGCTGCTTTGGTGAACTTTTGCGAAGAGGCCGAGAAGGCTACCCTCGAGCCTTACCTCGATGATCTATTAAGTCACCTCTTACTGTTACTACAAAATGACAATAAGCGCTACGTACAAGAGCAGGCTCTTTCTACGATTGCAACGATTGCCGATTCAGCTGAAACTGCCTTTGGAAAATACTATGATACCCTGATGCCTCTGTTGTTTACTGTCTTGAGAGAGGATCAGTCAAAGGAGTTCAGATTGTTACGGGCAAAAGCAATGGAATGTGCCACTTTGATTGCATTGGCTGTTGGCAAGGCGAAAATGGGACAAGATGCGCTGGATCTTGTGCAGCTTCTGGGGTCAATACAAGAGAAAATCACAGACCCCGATGATCCACAATCTCAGTACCTCCTACACTGTTGGGGGCGGATGTGCCGAGTCTTGGGCCGCGACTTCGTGCCATATCTAGCGGGCGTCATGCCGCCATTGATGGAGCTTGCCAGTGCCAAAGCTGATATACAGCTCCTCGACGATGATGAACAGATATCCAGTTTCCAGCAAGAAGAGGGTTGGGAGCTAGTACCATTGAAAGGCAAAGTGATAGGTATCAAAACCTCTACACTTGAAGATAAGCACATGGCAATCGAGCTCATTGTCATTTATGCGCAACAACTTGAAGAGGCATTCGAACCCTACGTTCTTGAGATCATGGACAAGGTTGCGTTGCCTGGTTTAGCATTCTTCTTCCATGATCCGGTACGAATTGCATCTGCTAAGAGCGTACCGATGCTTCTTAACTCTTACAAGAAAGCTCATGGCGAAAGATCTGCGTCTATGGCAAAATTATGGGAGCTCGCGGTGGAAAAAATCCTAGAAGTCTTGAGCGCCGAACCAGCGATCGATACACTCGCGGAGATGTATCAATGCTTTTACGAATCCGTCGAGGTTCTTGGCAAGGACTGCCTCAGTCCGACTCACATGGCCGCCTTTATCGAGTCTGCGAAGTCAACAATAGAAGACTATCAGGTGCGAGTAAAGAAGCGTGCTGAAGACAATCAAGACATCGAAGATGGAGAGGAAGAATCAGAGGAGATGCTGTTCGCGATCGAAGATGACCAAACGCTGCTCTCGGATATGAACAAAGCCTTCCACACGATCTTCAAGAACCAAGAAACATCCTTCCTCCCGGCGTGGCAGCGTCTAATCCCATTCTACCAAGAATTTGCTACTAGCTCAGACTCCACCCAACGGCAATGGGCGCTTTGCATCTATGACGACGTGCTTGAATTCTGTGGTGATCAGAGCTGGAGCTATCAAAACCATATTCGGCAGCCGCTCATCGACGGGATGCAAGACACTGTTCCGGCGAACCGGCAAGCAGCCTGCTATGGTATTGGTATAGCTGCGCAGAAAGGTGGCGCGCCCTGGTCAGATTTCGTAGCCCAGAGTTTGCAAGTGTTGTTCAGCATCTGCCAAACTCCGTACGCTCGGGAAGACGACCACATCTACGCAACCGAAAATGCTTGCGCCAGTATCTCCAAGATTTTGCAGGCTAATGCAAGTAAAGTGCCGAACATTCAAGAAGTGATCTCCCTATGGATCAGCACTTTACCAGTGGTTAACGATGAAGAGGCTGCCCCTTACGCTTACATGTTTCTAGCGGGGCTAATTGACCAGTAAGACCCCTTTCCCTAGCGGTCCATGAGTTTCCGGCGCGTTTGCTAATAAGGAGACATAGGCGACATCCTGCCGTAATCGCTGCTGCCGATAAAACTTTCGTAGCTATTGCCTTGGCCCTCGAAGCAGAGACTTTGCAAGGCGCAACAGCACAGCGGGTAGCGACAGCTGGGAAAACTTTGGTGCAAACGGCAGGAATAGATGCCAACAGGATTCTAGCAACTTTAACCCCGGAAACGCAACAGACGGTGAGGAGCTACTTTGCGTGAAGAAGATACCCCGGAGATACAAAGGAGGGCAGGAAGATACGAGAAATGTGGGGACATGAATTGATGCATTACGTTTGGGTTATGGAAGAGGTTCTGATCAGATCAGAAGACCTAGAGGATTAGCTTGTTTGCCTTAATAAGGAGGTCAGGGTTTTTGCGTGCAGAGAGCTTAGATCTAATCAGATGTTGCATTCGGAGACTTCAGGAGTAATTCAAACCCCAAGCATGCCATATTTGTAATGCCCATGTGGAAACCTTTCCCTTCTGATATTCCAGCCCTATGAAAGCAAAAGCAGTGACTGCGCGAAAACGCGTCGAATAATAACCGAGAGCTTCGACTATCTTCTAACCAGAATTGATATTTACCTTTACCAAGACGCCAAGTTCGTACCTGACCCAGCTAGTTACGGTATCTCTAGAAATACTGTTCACATGGTTTTGTAATATTCCACTGCTGTAGTCATCTAAAACCTACTTAAGAGATCCTAAATCACCACCACTATGTCATTTGGAGGACAAACACCCACGATAATTGTCCTGAAAGAAGGGACCGATGCCTCACAAGGGAAGGGGCAAGTTGTATCGAACATCCTGGCATGCCTCAGTGTTCAAGATACAATAAGGAGTACGCTTGGACCGTATGGCGGTGATCTGCTGTTGGTTGACGAAAATGGTCGCCAAACTATTACGAACGACGGAGCAACTGTCATGAAAGTGTGTAGGCCTACCCCAAATTTAGAGGCATATCTTAAATCAATGCTCTAGCTCCTCGACATTGTCCACCCAGCAGCACGGATCCTCACAGACATAGCCCGCTCACAAGATGCCGAAGTAGGAGATGGCACAACATCAGTGGTAGTCTTAGCGGGAGAGATACTCAAAGAGATCAAAGAGCATGTAGAACAGGGAGTAAGTTCGCAGACTATTATTAAGGGTTTAAGAAGAGCGTCAGCGATGGCAGTCAACAAGATTAAAGAGATCGCCGTGAATACGAGCGAAGGGAACCAGAGGGACACACTGAGGAAGTTAGCGGCTACGGCAATGAGCAGTAAACTAATACATCGGAATGCGGACTTCTTCACCAAGAGTATTTTATCCGAGAGGCTTTGAGAAGGAGCAATGATTACTGACACGCCTGCTAGTGGTTGTTGATGCTGTGCTTTCCCTTGATCAGGATGACCTCAATGAGAAGCTTATTGGTATCAAGAAAGTCACCGGCGGTGCATTACAAGATTCACTTTTCGTCAACGGTGTGGCTTTCAAGAAAACTTTCTCGTACGCCGGCTTCGAGCAACAGCCAAAAAGCTTCGATAACCCAAAGATTGTATGTCTGAACGTGGAGTTGGAGCTGAAGAGTGAAAAAGACAACGCCGAAGTCCGAGTGGAGCAGGTCTCAGAGTACCAGGCTATTGTGGATGCAGAGTGGCAGATTATCTACAATAAGATGGAGGCATTGTATAAGACAGGCGCAAAAGTTGTGCTCAGCAAATTACCGATAGGTGATTTAGCTACACAGTCGGTCTTCCTTGATTTATTCAGAAGTTTTCAACTAAGTTCCGCGCAGATATTTTGCAGACCGCGACGTTTTCTGCGCTGGCCGAGTTTCGGCGGACGATCTGGAGCGCGTAGTGCAGGCAACTGGTGGTAGCGTCTCGTCAACATGTTCAGATATTCGATCCGAGCATTTAGGTACTTGTGGGCATTTTGACGAACGACAGATAGGTGGGGAAAGATTCAACTTTTTCGAAGGATGTCCTGCCTCGAAGACTTGTACATTGGTACTTCGGGGAGGAGCGGAACAATTCATCGCAGAAGTGGAGAGGAGTCTCCACGACGCGATCATGATAGTCAAGCGAGCTATACGAAACAATAGTATTGTTGCTGGTGGGGGTGCATGTGAGGTATACATCTAATCTTCTTTTTGGTTTTCTCCCGCCTAGACAGCGCAGAAACCTGACCACCAGATACTGCAGATGGAAGTGTCGCTGTATCTACACAAGTTCGCGGACCAAAACATTCCGCGAAAACAGCAAGCAATAGTCAAGGCCTTTGCCAAAGCCCTCGAGGTAATTCCCCGCCAACTATGCGACAACGCCGGCTTTGACGCTACCAATATCCTGACTCAGCTGCGTGTGGAGCACCGCAAGGGCAACATTTGGGCTGGGGTAGACTTCGATAACGAGGGTGTGAGAGACAATCTGAAGGCTTTCGTATGGGAGCCCAGTCTTGTCAAAGTCAATGCAGTGCAAGCGGCAGTGGAGGCGAGTTGTCTGATCTTGAGCGTGGATGAAACGATAAGTATGGAGTTGCTTCTCCATAGTTGATGATAAGTTGTGGCTAATATGGGGTTTCAGAAAACGAGCAGTCACAGGATCCGCAAGCTCCGCAGCGTGGATTACCGCCCGGTGCGGCGCAGCGAGCGCTGAGAGCGAGAGGGAGAGGGATGCCAAGAAGATGATGGAGGTTTAGCTTGTTTATATGAACATCGCTCCCTCCGGCCAACTCGGATAGATGTTTGACAATACCCGGCAAGAGCATATCATATACACATCAAGCCATTCAATTACTTGCTTTCGTATGTTACATTCCAACCTCGAGAATGACCTGTAAGACATAAACCATGCAAAGCAGGAACGCCAAGATACAATGAGCTGCTTGGAGATCAAAGGATATCTGAAGCTCTAACACTAGCCATGCCCCATATCTACGAAAATACATATCTTTGGAACACCTCACTCAAACTCCCCTTTCACTGTGAATACAACCAACTGGTCATTTTTGGACGTTCCCTCCATCTTCGCCCACGTCTGTACTGCTTGGCGTCAAACCGTCGCCATCACCGCTCTCTTCCCCACCCATGTCATCCCACACTTCATCCTGTCCCTCAACGATTCCATTTTCCTGCCTGCTTGAACCTCCTGCACTCAATTCCACGTCCCCTTCCTGCGGAAGGACGCCGTACCCCTTCTTCGCCCTCCGCCGATCCAACATGCGCTTATGATACAAAGTACACAATCCCAATGCGGATAGTGAACCCACAAGATTGGCGGCTATATCCAGTGGATCGAATTTGCGATCAATCAGGAGGAGTCCTTGGAGGACCTCAGAGCCTAGCCCCAGACAGAAGGTTATGGACACGAGGGTTATGTTGAAGGTACGGCGGCGAGTAGTGTCAAGGATCCAGTAGAAGGTGAGAGTGAGGACGAAGAATATAAGAAAGTGAAGGACTTTGTCACTGACTTGAGGGACCTGGAGTGGTCTCAAGCCAATATAGGCGGAGAGGAGGAGGAGGAGAGCGAAGCCGGCTGGATGTTGAAGAAGTCAGGAAGTGGGGGAGGGGTTGCGGAGGAGAGTGGAGAGGCAGGCAACTCACCAGCAAAGGTATATCGGATGCGCATACTGTATAGCTGCGCTAAGCACTGGTCATAGTAGATACGGGGTCATCGTTCACAGTCGGTAAGGTAGAGGGAAGTACTTCGTACGGTAAATCGCATGTTTGAGACGACGAGCTTGCCCTGGTGGCCTCCAGCTGTGAAAGTAGGATGACTAAAGCCAGCCCTATGGCTTGGCGCAACTCAGTCCCGTCTTTGAACCTCACTTCATGTTCATGGGACAAGATCGCAGTAATCGAGACAAACTTTGCCATCATTTTGCTCCACCACCCCATCGGTTTGGATCCAAAAAACTGCTGGTACTAACCAAGCAACATGTTAGCTATCGCTCAATGTCACTTTCACTAACACGCGACACATCAGAGAGCTTCACAGCGGAGTGCTTCCACGCTGGAGCACATCCCTGCTCTCGGCACGCCAAGAGGGGCATGAGCCATGTCGTCGCTGAAGAATAATATCAATTCCACCCACGCAGTACTGGGGACCCAACTTCGTGATGCGCTACACGTCAACGGCTATTACGCAACTCCTCCGAGGTCTCGAACACCCAATGGCCTTCATACGCCCGCGAAACAGTCCCACTTTGGCAGTGCAATTGAAGAGCTTGGCGCAGAGGAAGATCCGAAGTTGTCGGTCTTCAAAGAGTTATATGCGCGAAGTGAGGCGAGGCTAGAGTCGCTCTTCGAAGAGGAAGTTGATGAGACTGCGGGGGGCGCAATACCTGAAGACAATCAACTGGGGGACCACGATGGCGCCGTCGAAGAGGGTACACAGACCAAGGTCACTGCAGCACCCAAGAAACCTGCCAGAGCCATTGATGAGGACGACTATGACGAGTCGGATGGTGAAGATGAAGCGCCTGTCATGGTGTCGCCGACCAAGTCAAAAATTGCCCCCACGGTTACCGTCATTCCAGGCATTCAATCAGTGCCAATGCAACGCCATATATCTTCAAATTCGGCGATGGTAATCATTAAGCGTTCATCATCATCAGGACCAGTGAAATCGTCAGAGGATGTGCGGAAGAAGCTTGAAGAGGACAAAAAGGCAACGGAAGATGCCGCAAAGCGTAGCTTTCATACGTTATTCTACACGCTTGAGAATGACAGAGATGCTATGCTGGACCAGAAGAAGCTAGAGGAGTCTGAGCGCCAGGTTGATGTGGAAATGGGTGGGACTGGTAGCGGTGGACATAGTGTGAATGGGCCGTCTTCGGGAACTGCACAGCAAGGGACCTTAAGCCAAACGAATCTTGGGGCGTCAAGCTTGACCTTTAAGCATCTAATTGCTCGCATTGACGCCAAGAGAGATCAAGTCCGTGCTTCTGATGCTGAGCTTAGGAGTCTGATGAGTGAGGTAAGGAAGAATAGGAGCAAGTGGGCAAGCGAAGAGAAAGTCGGGCAAGAAGAACTGTACGAGGCTGCTGAGAGAGTTTTGACAGAACTGAAAGCTTATACCGAGCATTCGACGGCCTTTATCACAAGGGTCAACAAACGGGAAGCCCCTGACTATTACAACGGTAGGATTCGCACAGTACATATTGGGGATGCAGCAGCTGACATTAGATTCCAGTGATCAAACACCCGATGGATCTTGGTACCATGACTAAGAAACTCAAGGCTGTTCAGTACAAGTCCAAGCAAGAATTTGTAGATGATCTCAGTCTGATCTGGGCCAATTGCTTGAGATATAACGCTAACCCCGAGCACTTCCTTCGTCGTCATGCATTGTTCATGCGTAAGAAGGCCGAAGAGCTTGTGCCTATGATCCCGGCCATTATTATAAAAGACCGCGCAGACGTCGAAGCAGAAGAGCGTCGGCTCTTGAACGGCGATGCTGATATAGATGGTGGCGAAGAGAGTGATGATGAGCCAATTATATCTTCAAGAGGACGGAAGGCACCGGGTAAAAAGTCAAAGAAAGGCTCTGCCGCTAGAAAAGCGCCGGCTGGCGCTCACGAGAGTTCTCCTGCTGCAGATGTAAAACCGTCAATACATGCCTTAAGTTCGAACGGTCTCGGGTCTAATCTCAAAAACGAGAATTTATTAAGAGCAGACTCTGAGAGCGTATTGGACGGAAGTACCAAGGATTTGTCCACTCCACCGCCTGGAGCTATAACTCCTATAGGTGTCAATGGTGTCTCAGGTCATGGAGTGCCACAATCAGGAATCCTTGACATAGATGGGACAGAGCCTTCGATCAATGGGGTTGGCTCTGTAACGGGCATGAACGAGGAAGCTGAACGGGAAGACATTGGGTATAAGACATGGAAGCAGGTCACGAAGAAAGATCGTGCGCTTGTTACAGCCGAACGCCACCGCCTATTCAAGGGAGATCATCTCAACCCCGACGAACCCGCATTGTTGCGTAACAAGATGGGTATGCGGCGATGGCTCCGAAAGCAGAAGCAAGCGGTTGCGGAGGGTGCGCTAGGAAAGCCAGCTGCAGAGGCGGAATCTTTGGAAATTCAGGAATCAGAGTCAAGTGGTGAGACGCTAGCAGAAGGCATGGAAGGAGAGGAAGAAAGAGTGCTACCAGATTACTATGACACCTTAGCCGCCATGCCGGATCTTTCAAGTCGGCTAAGGTGGATTGAAGACGCAACAGGAGAGGTGCAGGATCCTTCGGGCGAATTCCTACGCATCCTACAACAAGGGCTATTCACCTCTCCGGAAAGTAGCTTGACAAAGAAGATAGAGGATAATATGCGGCAGATGCAGCAGACCAGGAAGATTTGTTCAAAAATAGCCGTTGTGAAGCAAATGCAGATACAGGCACAGGTAAGCACTCTAGACGCCACAGGATACAATTACTAATGCGAGCAGATGTACCATGGCCAATTTCAGAAGCATGAGCCTGTGCCTTTCGTCGAGCAAGACATTGAACCCCACGTCATGTCAGACGAGGGTCCGGTGGTTTCACCCTGGGTCACACGCGCCGCTCTGCAACGCTCTGTTGGCAAAATCTTCTTCCATGCCGGATTTGAAGAATGTCAACCAGCCGCACTAGATGCAATCACTGATTTGGCTGGAGACTATTTCACCAAGATCGCTCGGACATTCAACGAGTATATGCAGACACCAAAAATAGCGGTGCCCACGCCCATGGGCGTGGCATTAGGAGTCACAGAAGTCACTTGGAAAGACCGGTTCACGGCTGAAGAGATTGCCCTGCACACTCTCAACGAAAATGGCTGTGATATCGAGGCGCTCGAGATGTATGTGAAGGACGACGTCGAGCGTAGTAGCACAAAATTGGCCGTTATGCATGACAGAATGAAAGCTCATCTTGCAGACCTACTTCGGCCCGCTCTTAACGACGCTGGTCCCGATGGCTCTAACGCGTTCAACGACGGCAGCGAACAATTTGTCGGTGGTGACTTTGCCGAGGAACTTGGCGAAGACTTCTTTGGCTTCAAGGAACTTGGGCTTGACCAAGAATTGGGCCTGGCATCCCTGGCTGTGCCGCTGCATCTGTTGCAGAATCGTGTGCATAGGCACAGCCAGGCGCAAAATCCAAGGTAATTTTCCTTTCCAATTTCACCTCCGTTGGCTCCTTCTAGCACCTCCCCGGAGATTCCTGGCTCCCATTTACCCTTTGTGTTCCCATTCTCGATAATTGACGTGCAAAAACCTCCAGCTCCTCATCTTCCGCCCTCCCATCCGCACTACCCCAGCCTTCCGCCCTCACTCCCGTAACGATCGACAACGTAAAGTCTCAAATCGGTCTTGTACAACAGTACTTCCTCGACAAACTAGGCGCCAACAACGAGCAGGCATTAGTCGAAGACGACGACTTGCCCCAGAAGCAACGATTTCCGAAACCGAGATTACCACCTACAGGCAAGATCAGTAGTCCGAGGAAACGGCCGCTCAGGGAACAGGGACCCGGTAAGGGGCATCCGAGGAAGAAGATCAAGTTGGACGATGGCAAGGGTGACAAAGGGGTAGTGCCGTTTCCGAAGCTGAAAGCGGTGGGTATGGAGAGGAGTGAGAGTGGGGACAGCAGGAAAGAGGCCGCGAAGGAGAAAGAGAAGGACACGGGCGGGATGATGAGTCCAGAAAGTCTGGAAGCTACCTAGGAAACTCAGAGAGGGTACGTATACGCTTTCGATCGTGCTTAGTCAATAGGGGCATTTCTGGGGGGTTTCTCCGTGGTGACGGGTTTGGGATGATCATATGCATGGATGAAATAGACTGGGTCAAGGCCCTTGGCGTATAAATTTTTCGTTTCTTGTGTAATATATGCTTGTTTATCAATTCGGGACGTCTATGGTATGGGACGAGGGGCAGGCTAGGGGCTTGATACGGGATCCCATTGGGGCGAAGGAGGGGGGGGGCAATTGCATACTATGGCGCTGGCGGGTTCTTGAGCGTGGCGACTCGCTCTATCAGGCAGTTCTAACGGGTCGCTGGGATTTCCGAATCTTTCGCCATCTTCGCGGTTTTTATTCTCGTCGAGTTTCCCTCCCCAAATGCGAAGCCATAATCATTTTGCACCAAGGCCTTCAGACCTGATGCAATCCATCGATCTTAGGTTCCAACTCCCGCTCCCATCGGCCCTCCCCTCCCTTCCACCTCCTTCCTACCGTGACCTCTTCCATTCATTCCCACTCATTGCCACTCCCCTCGCTATCATCAACCACTGATAAACATGCCACATCTCAATCCCATCGTCTCACTCCTCCAAACCCTCGCGGTTTTGATTGCTCGCCGCCTGAATTCCCTCGTACTTGCTGTGGTGCTCTGGCTGAGCGATAGCAAAGCCGAGCCGTGCCGTCTCTTCCCCGTCACTGAGATCTGGGATGGGGGGGTTCTTGTATGGCGGAGTCTTTTTACCAACCTCGCAAGGATAACGAATTTAATTACGCGGTCGCCTTGTCCTTGCAAGTGGGGCCTTAGACAGGCACCCTTTGGTATCGAAGTTCTCGGGCCAATATATGTAGATGAGCGTCTTTTCGTCTACAGGTTGCTTTCTCACTTGTCTTTTCTGCCCATCATATTCGACGGATACACGTTCTTTGGATGAAAATGTTCGTTTTTCGACGCCCTTCGTGGTATGTATGGTTCAGGTTGTGTTTCCCTTTTTGTAAATCGAATAGGATCTAGGAAATTAGCGCTTGGCGTGGGTGGCTGTTTTCGTTGCAGTGTGGGGGTTTGGTTGTGCGTTTCGGCTGCGTTTGGGGTCCGTATGAGTAAAGTGGTATTGGGGTGATGTTTTCTTTCTCTTTTGTAACGTGGTTGTTGACAATAACTGAATACTCCTGCTCTTCTGCGTTGTTGATCTCTCAAGCGTGACCTTTTCATGAATCTGCCAATGCTCTACCATTCTCTGGGAATTCATTGACAGGTCTGTCTCGGTGATCATGAATTGGAGTAAAAGGCCTTTTGTTTTTCTAATCAATTTCCTCGAACATATGCTTTCGGCTTCAATGAGCCAGTTGTTCCCATGGCTTCTTAGTGTTCTTGTTTATGTCTATGCTCTTTTGGTCTCTTTTGGTTTCTTTTGATTTCTTTCTCTTAGATCTTCTCTCTTATTGACTAGAGTGAGGAAAAGGTCTTCGTGTGACCTTAGATTCAAAGAACTTGATCAGGGCCATTCTAGAAACTTGAAAAAATTGGGCCCCCCTCCCCTCTCCCTCCCCCTTTCCCCCATTCCCTTCTTCTCTTCTTTTTTCTTTACTCGGTTCAAACAAACATACTCGCAGGGAAGACCCTTGGGTCGAAGAAATCCCTTCGACTTTTTTGCCGCTGCTTTATTTGCTGCAAGACGATTTCCGCAGATGCCCTGCCGACAGGTACTGTCCCTTGGGCCTACTGTAGATGATTGCTGTCGCAATAGGCGTCTTTGATTCTATTGCGAGCTATAATCAAGGCGTCAGCTTCTAGTTGACGGCACGATGCGCAACGATGAGTTGCATGTCTTGTATGCGGCCATGCTCGCCAAATACATTCTGAGCCTAAGCCGGGAGTCATTTCCGCATCAGACTCCTCACAGGTGTACTGGTGCCAGAATGGATCCGTGGGACACTTGGCATCTCGCGGCTGCTGATATGTGTCGCTTGGCAGGGCTAGCTGCCGTTGTGCTTTCTCTCGATCTGGGATATATTCGTCTTGTCCTTGGTGTCCGGTCAGCTCGTTCATTACCGGTAGTTCTTCAGCTACTGTTTTATGACATCTTCTTTCGATCGCTAACTTTCAGCGTTTAATTTTTGATTGTCGACATAATGACTCTTTCCCACTTTCAAGCCTTATCCTTTGCTCATCAGACTTTTGAGTCATTTCTTACTCGCTCGAGACGAAATTTTTTCTGGCTCAGAGAGGCACGCTGATCTCAGTTTACCGACGGCGCTGCTTGTCGATGTCGCAGGCCATGAGACTCATGGTCTTTCGATCGTGACACATCTTTCTTGCTCATTTCTTAATACTTTGAAATGTAGTTGTCTAACAAATATCAGTTCAAGTATAAAGAAACAGCGTAGCTTTATAATCATGACGTAAAAGAATACACGTTTTCAAGCATGATGTATTGAGAAGAACGAGCGAACGATCGTTCAGATAGTAAATCGTCAAAGAGTTAACTAAATTGAATAAGAAAAAGAAATAATTAAACTAAATAAAAAAAACAATCAAGAATCAAGCGTTTCTCTGCGTCTGCTGATGTTGAAATCATCACATCATCTGATCTCTCGTCAACAATGATGTTATCATGATGCTCATCTGTTCAGCATTGCGAAGATCGTTCATCATGTCGACGCGAGATCTCAGATTGTCAAATTCGATCGACAGACGTCTAAAGACGTCGAGATGTCTTGAATCAGACTTCAAAACTTGAAAGTACTCACGACTTCTTGAATTCATCTTAAAGATGATGTTGTTGCTCAGATGATTTATTCGATTGTCGATGTCGATCATCTTCAAATGAGAAAAATCATTCGTCTCTGTGATGCGCGACTCATCATCGAACGACCCTACTTAGATTACACGAATTAAAATATTCGAGAACAACGTAGATGAAAGCATTTGAATTTATATCTGACGAACTTGAAAATCTTGTCTTTCTCTTCTTTTGACTCTTGTCTTTCAATTGATTCTTGAGTTTGAGAGACGTGATTCGATCGTCTTCATTCGAAGTCAAAGCTTGTCGTTCTGTTGTTGAAGCTGTGACAAAATAGCGATGACGACGACGTGATTCAGTTACGACAATCTTGCAACATCATTCTCGAAGAAGAAGAGTAAGCACTTGAACGCGTTTGAGCGAAAGAGTCTCGATGAATCTGAAACGCAGACTGTCTGTGACGTGTGACGGCAGCAGCAGCCTTTCGAGCATTGCTCTGACGTTTCTTATTTACATAGCTGTTAGAAGATATAGAAGGCATGTTGCAGAAGGTAAAAGTACGCTGTTAACGACGAAGAACGAAGTGAAGCAGTGTAAACACGAAGCCGAATAGAAAAACCGACAATTCATTGAAAATTGAATGCTTAACTGTAATGGGGTTGACTCAAGCTAAGGGAAAGGGGTCAAAATCAGTCACTATAAGCAACTGCGTTGCTTATAATCTTCTTAGTTTCTTTAAAGGTGCCTATTTTTCAGTTGTTACTCAGAGGATTATGTGGTTTCCGCGATATTCATGATTTCTTCTTTTGAAAAAACGTGTTCTCTGCGACGTTTATTCTGCTGGTTGTGACGGACAACAACTTCGAATTAGACTGACGACTATCTAATGGTGTCAAGATCCTCTCAGAATTATTTGTGGCGATATAATCTGAAGCATCTTCTGTCTTGTCTCTTAACACAAGCTTTCAGATGAATACTCTGGTCTGTCATTTGAGGTTTGAAACTAAAGGATTCGAGGAATTGAAACATATTCCGAAGTGCTTGCGACTACCATAAATTTCTGCCATGAGGAAGTTCAGGAGTGAGCAAGCCATTGCTGCCAGGATATAAAAGGCCGTCTTTTGATGAGAAGAGCCTATTGTTTATAACGTAATGAAAATGAATTATCTGGATTGGAAGTGGCCTCATCAATCAGTAGTATCACCGTGCAAAGGCTTTACTGTAGTAGTTATGATGATGCTCAATGACGGCAGAACGGTAGGCAGAGCTCTTGCTGAGAAACCCGTTAAGCTGACCGATAAATATCCGAGGTTCATCTCGAAGGTCTGCCACAATGTGCTGACTGGGAAAAGACCTTCCAGGCACCCGGAATGTTGGTGAAAACATGTAGCTTGCAGTAGAGACTGTCGTACTGGCCGACAAAGAAGCTCCACGACTTAGTTGTAGAACTTGTTCTCAGATTGCAATGGCAAAAGTCAAGCCTGAAAAGGGGTAGTACATCTGCTTCCACCAGTTGAGATATGACTACAGTCAATCAATACCGTGCAAGACTAAGTACATCATTGTTGCCAGTTACGCCGCCTAGGATATTGCTGCCGGCTGGTAGCTCAAGCCGGTCTAATTCATGTACCCATGTCGGGTTGGAGTAGCTGTGGCAATAGAAATCCCACAGTCAAGGCGGTATAAATCTGGTAAATCGTTCTAGTCACATCCTCGTATTCAATGTATGCTGTCCTCAACGGGAAGTGTGGTGCTCGTTGTCGTTATGCTCTTCAATCTGGCCAGAGTGAGCGGCTCGCGAAATGGTGTAGCTTGATAGATTTCGGTTCATCATATCGTTCCTGATATCGTTGAACTCAATTATCTTTGTGTATTGTTCGATGTTTTCTCAGCCTTCTAGTCGGGAAGTTGTTCGTCTCGTCTTACACATTTCTCATAATACGCAGTAGTTAACGTTTCCTCGCTAATTGTCCTCACATCAGCAACGGTAATGCCCCTGGTTCTCTTCCTGCTCCTCCAGTGGTACTGAATTCTCGAGCATTTCCACGAGTTGATGGAAATTACTCTGGTCGAACATCTCCTTGAGCGTAGGCATTACTCTCCGTCGTTATCTGCTGACTTTGTTTGTACTAACATCAGCGGAGTGCCGTTTTAGATAATTAGCTGTCAATACTAAGATGGACTGTAACAGGAAGCAGACACAGCGCTCCGACGATGTTTGGAATGTATGCAAAACGGAAGAGGTCAAACCACAACCGCATGTTTCCTAGCCTATGGCTTTGTAGGTTTGGAGCTCTTCCAAGATCTGTGCTTGCTGCTGGCGTGTTGCGAAAGAGAGCGGATTGAGACTGTCTTTTGTAATGATTAATGCGTTTTCTTCACCTGGTGTTGTACTTGAGAAAGGGACATAACCAACGAGCGGCATTATAGACGGCGGACGACAATGTTGACGTATCGAAAGTGTCCAGAGTCGGTGTCTCATGATCCTGTTTGTGACAAAATCGTCTCTGGTTTCCAAAAAGAATGCTTACAAGAACTATGGATATAAAAAACTTGATAATGGTTGACATCTTGCTGGAAGGCGTGGATGAGCTGTCGGCGCTCTTTGTAAGTGAGGGCTTGGTTCAACGCGTGTCTTAGTTTCTTAAGCCGAAGCATTCTGACTTTTCAGCACTTGCCCCGCTAAGAAATGCTGTAATGAGATCGTTGCTGGATGTGTCAAAGATGTAGAACGAGAACAGCAACAACTGCTTATCGCAAGCGGGATTCGACAGCACCTTCATCGAACATGGCGAGCAAAACGTCCGTTTCGTGAATGAAAACACGGTTGCAATCTAGATAGCTTCTGAGTTCTTTCGGATATGCCGTGATATTTTGTATAATACTGTGACCGATATTTACTATAGGGAGAAATCGCAATGTTCTCTGAGTACTATTATATTAGTTGCAACAGTGCTGGATACTGCTGCACATTTTACTTGGGATGAAGTCGGACAGGTTCCTCTACCGATCTTCTCTTTTTGCCAGTAGGCGTTTGACTAAAGCCGCAGTGGGACCCATAACTTGTTGTGGCGATTCTGTGATGGACGCTTTGTAGACCTTTTCCAGGTCAACTTCCCACTTTCTCAATCCGCATTGAGATGTTTCTGAGCGGCATACCCCATGAGGCGATCGCCAGTCCACAACGCCTTGATTGCTTCCTGAATCAAGCATGATATGCAATGCTCTGGTCCGCACTTTTGGACGTCGTGGCCGTTGATCAAAAATTGATTATGTATCACGGTGTTGTGTGCCACTGCCTGCGAGACAGCGGACGTGTAACATGTTTGGCCAAGATTGCACAGCCCCTTGAGTCTGAAGAGCAGGAGACCGGCTCTGGGTACATTTCTTAATCGCACGGGTTTTGGCATCGCGCTCATTTTCCTGGTGGACTTCTTTGTTTTAAGCTATGCCCGATATATACGAAGAGTTGAGAGGGTTTTCCGTCGAAATGAAGTCTCGAATTCATTATTTGAATAAGCTTTGAGGTTTGATAAGTGTGCTATAGCTCCTGGGACGAGAAGATAATAATATCCCATCCATCGGTAGGCAGCTCTGATGTAGTGAGAAAGGGTCGGACTTGTTGCGGACCCATTACACAGAAAACAACGGCGAGGAGCTTTTGGCCCAAGCCTATCCGGTCATCAAGGGTTCTACCTCGAAGTGCGGATTTGTAGAGCATGTGGGCTTGCGCCCATGCCTTAGAGCTGCCAAGGATGCGACCGAGCCCGCATTCATTGATCTTTTCGAAAACCCCAGCATTTGTGCTCAAGAGCAAAAATTTCTTTTATATGGAATAGGTTTGAGTTATTTCAGTATATTATACATAGACAGATACATAAACTTATTAATTTGATCAGATAGATGATTTGTTAACGGACAGCTTAGAAGATTGACTCGTGAAAGGGTTTTCAATGATCTTTAGATAGAATAAAAGGCGGAGTGTTCGGGAATGGTGAACGGCTTTTATAGCCCTCGGTGAACAGTAATGCACGTAAAGAATCATTCTTCCTGCATTCACGACAGATGAAGAACAAGCGTCGTGAAGTAAGGCCGAGAACATAACACGAGAGATGACAATGTGATATGAGACATGACGGAGCGAGGTGAGAGATGATCAGGTCAAAAGAGAAGTAGTCAGCTTAGTCTAACTTTAAAGATGCTCGGCCACCAACAACGATGGCTTGTTGTGTTGTAAAAGGAATTCCCCTCCTTCCAGCTGCCTCATTTGGTGTAAGGACAGTCGAGAACCTTTGCCATGCACATACTTGTTCTCAGCGATACGTTGAATCGAGGAAGTAGAAGACTTGCTAGTACGCACTGTATACATGGTCCAAAGGCTGAATCGGGTGTTGACCTCATACCCTCAAAGGCTTGCGTGACATGCAAAAAAAGCACTTAGAGTTCCTGCCATCAAGAGAAGCATATCATTACCCATAAGGACATTTAGCTGACATTGTAGGAATATGCCATACTCCGAAGCTTGGAGGGAATCTTGGGTGCGATTGGCAGGCATACAGAGAGTGTTAGATGGTCTCTATAAGCGTTGTTCTAGAGCTGATATATGCCCACGCGCGGCGGGTTAGACCTCGCTTGTAGTTGAAACGAGAGTTGTTCATGCTCTATAAGTTACTTTCGGAACGGCTGGCAGGACTAGGGAGTATGGCTGGTACTGCAGCTCTCAGTCACAATCTCGGTGAAAGGGCCTGATATTGTAGGATATGAGTTCAGTCGGGAATTTTCGGCTCATCGGTAGACTCCTCTATCAAAATAATTTCCATAATAGTCAAGCGTCCCGCGTCGGCGATCATCTCTGCCGGTCCACCTTACCACCTTGACCTCGCCGGGCCAGTACCCGTCTACATGCTTTATACCGTGTTCGATTGCATTCTCATAAGCAAGCTTTCTTTCTCTTCTGAACTTAGCAAGCTCTCGAACCACATCCGCACCAGCTTCTGGGACGATTGTTTTTTGCCGCAAAATTGGCAATTCTGTGGGTGGCGGATTGTCGGTAGATAACACCATCTTCTCAGATGAGATGGCAAGTTGGACAGTGGAATCTATAGCGTAGACACCACACTCGTCGTCATCACCAAAGAACGAAAAGTCCTGGTTAGACTCATGTGCATGCCAGAAAGCCTCGCTATCTGCGTCTTCGGTGGAGGACTTTGTTCTATTAACCAGCTTTGATGGTGGTGGCGTGAGGGGCGAAGTATGGAAGTCAAGGCTTGAAGTAGTGCTTGGTGAAGATGGCGGGGCCATCTCAAGGACGACGCGCTGGAGAGCAAAGATTTCTTGCGCGCCTCGATGTTTTTGTCTTGGTCGTGGCTGCTTGGGATTTTGAGGAGAACCTGGGGCAAAATCTATCTGAAGGCTCGCAAGCTCTGCCTCTGAAGCACAGTCACGAATGAAGTCGATCAAGGTATTGATGAGGTGGTGATCATTATCGTAACAAGGAACGTCGGTCAAAACGAGAGTACGTAGGTTGGGAAGCATTCCTGGTGAAAGACCATGCGGTTTGTCTTTGTATCGTGCTCGGAGCTCTTGTCGCTGCCTCTGGATTAGCGCAACGCCCATCTCGGCGCTCCCGGCGGCTCCCTCGGATCCGTCTGCGTCTCCTTTCCGATCATGCAAACGGTCACGTTTGTTGATCCCGTTGATATCCTGTGCAATGGGTCCTAAGCCGGTGGCTGTGAGTATAGGTGACCCCTCTTCCTTGGCTTCTCCCTCATCGACAGTTTCAGGTGCGAATGCACCACCGCGTCGAACACCCGAGGGCCTTCGCGATAATGATAGCGATGGCTTCTCGCCCTGTGCAGAAGACAGATGGACATGTATTGAGTCACCAGGCAGCTCGTAGCGCGGCGCAGCCTCGTCGTTTGGTAACTCACAGAAAGGGATAGCGGCATCCATCTCATATACTGCTGCATCCATCTCATGAAACGATTCTTCCGCATTAAGTTCACAGACTACTGGAGATGAATGTTCGTCTTTGAACGGCGCAGCTCGAGTGACTACGGCATGATTAAGCCGCAGAAAAGTAATGTTGCTAGAACCATATCTTCCCAGTACAGAGGTGAGCTTCTCTATCCCTGGTAACATTACAAGATGATCTTTGAAAGTTGGGGGGCATGTGGATGAGTGCGAGCGAGGTCTTAGTATGACCCTTCCGTTATCAATCGCACCGGCATCTAAGACGTGTAAACTTTCCGACTTTACCAGGCTCGATAGACCCTCTACCGTCAGATGATTGTCCGATATGTAAAGGTGGGTAATACCGGAATGGTGTAAGTCTTCGAAAGGTAGCCTGCTGACGAGCCCCTTGGTTAGCCGTCGAACAAAATGCTCGTCAAAGTTTTCGTCACGGAACTCGTCGAGTATAGCAGGGTCTGGTTGGACCATACCAGCAGGCCAATCTTCAACTAGAGTGGTTGACAGAGCAGCTAGTCTGGTGGGTGCTTGCCCATTCGCGCCGGCAATAGCTTGAAAGCAGAGGTTTAGAAGAGTCCTAACGCCTCGATCTGTCAGATGATTGCCTCGCACGTCGAGGCTCCGGATCCGGATATCTATAGCATCTGCAAGGATCTCAACGTCTTCATCCCTAAGATTCACGTTGCGCAACTTCAGTACCTGTATATTAGGCATGCCTTTCAACTTGGACAAAACATTTTGATCTCTTGCGGCTAGGGTGTTGGAAAGATCCACGAATACCAGACTCGGGAAGTGACTTAGAGCTTCAGCCAAACTTGTAGACGTAGTATTCATGCAATGGGTCGCAATCAAAAGCCTGAGTGCAAAGGTTGGAATTATGTCTGCGATCGATGGCCGGCGACCGCTACTATGGTGCCGTAGGGCAACTAGAGAGTGATGGTCGAAGAATGGTAACTCCGATACAACGAGCGATTGTAAGTTTGGCAGATTTTCCAAAACATCCCGAAGCCATTCAGGGTGGGGTCCATCGTAGATTTCCGACTGGGCAGGAGGTAAGTGTAGAGTATGTGTAAGGCCTCGAACACTGAGACGAGCCCATTTGAGGGTTCTTTTGAACCTGGTGAGGGCCACTATCGAATTAGTGACGAGACGATCAGACCTTGACTGCGATATGTTTCTTACCGTAGACTGCATCGTTCTCTGTCCCAAAATGGGACGCTGGATTTCCCCAGAGGTAGGGCGCAAACGTCTCATGCCATTTTCTCGAAACTCGGCAGGCCGCGCATAGGTCAGACGATGGTATGTATAGAGCTACTGTCTTCCAGTAGTCTCTGGATACGGCACTCTCGTAAGACGGTGGCACATTCTCCATGACCGCTCAAGCCCGTGAGGTCGGATGTCCTATGAGGCTGCCAGTGACGCAGCAAAACAATTTGGGAAGACATGGAATTTTGTGAGGGTAATGACAATGCGACTGTATCGATAGCCCTCAGGGCCTTGGGAAACATTCGGGGGCGAATTCGGGCATAACCTCCGAGAATCAGCCCTAAAGTAAGTCTCCAGCCTTTGGCGTCAAGCGACTTCTACCACGAAGTGACACTATTTTCGAACTATGTAAAAAGTTTCGGCATTTAGGGCAAATGATGTCTCACATGCCGGCTAAAGGAGCTGAAGACAGTTTCAGGTCTACTACAGTACTGGCGGTATACGCGCTTCCTGCAAGGCTCACAGGCATATTGTGTTCTTCGGTGATTGCTTCTTATTTAAATCAAGCGTATGTGGAAGCTTTATTAGATTTGTAGGTATATACGGAGTACATTATTGGACACATTCTCTTGGTGTTATCTCTGATGTAGATAGCTTCCGAGGAAGAGTCTGGCCATCCACTTCTTGGCGTTTGTCCCTTGTGCATCGACCATATCATCCAACTTTTAGATTATGTGATTCCTTTCAATGTCCATTATATACGGGATTCCTAGTAGTATAAGCCCTTCTGCCACCACAAGCATCTCGCATTAGCTGTGTCATCCTTTTTCTCGGTTATGCTCGTAGCGTCGAGGTTTAGTATCTCGCTGTTGTTGCCGTAAAGGGGAAACACCGGGATTCCGGAACCAGAAGGCACGCCGGTCTCCGCAAAAGAGGTTATATAGGCCTGGAGTGCCTTTGCCGTTGCATCGCTCTTCACTGCCGTGTTAGGTCCGTTGAAAAACGTGTAGGGAATGTCCTGGCCGTGGAGCGCCGGAGGTACACTGAACTCATAGGCATAGGTTCGGTTACCAAACGCTCTGTCAAGGTAGTTACTGGTACAGGTAAAGCTAGAGTCAGCGATTGTAAGGACCTCACGGCCAATCTCGTCCTTGTACCCAAATTTCCCCGAAAAATCTGGGGGGTAGAGGACGTTCTCGATGTAACTCGCAGCACTGGGGCTGATGTCAGGATAACTCGTTGTCACGAGCTGGCCATAAGCTGTATCGTTGGTAATTGCTGGACTTGAGAAATCAAGGCCTTCGTCGGCGTTATGTCCAATCAGCAACTTCAAGTTTTTGTCGAAAGAGCCCTGCAGAAGGAGTTTCCCAGGAAGCGCAGGAGCGAACAATCCATCGACGACTGGGCCATAGGTAAATTGTCCGTAAGCTGAGCCTCCGACCTGTATTATATTCGCAGTAATCAATGCGCTTGATGGTAGCAGCCTTACTTCCTCAATTGTGCTGACATTCAACAATTTTAAGTAGCTCTGGGCCGTGAGTTCCTGTTGGAAATTCGAAGGATTGTTCTGCCACGCAGCACTCTGAAGAACAGCCTGCTGAAAAGGGGCGGGTCCAGCGAGCCCGCCGAAAGCAGTGATCTGGTGGAAGATTGAACCACCCCCAGCAGACTCTCCAAACACAGTGACACGGTTGGGATCACCGCCAAACAAATGAATGTTTTTCTGGATCCACTGGAGAGCGAGACGCTGGTCGTACAAGCCAGCATTAGCTGTACCATCGCTCTGCAGAGTCGGTCCCGATATCCACCCGAAGGCTCCCAATCTGTAGTTGAGGGCGACATAGACTACTCCTTCAGACCCAGAAGCCTGACTAGCCTTCAACAGACCTGCGGGGTTGTAAGTCCCAAAACCAGTCTTTTCTCCAGCAGTGTAACCTCCACCGTATATCCACACTAGGACCGGCGCTCCACAGTTCGATTTTTTATCGTCATTCCTGGATTCTTTCGTAGCTTTCTTAAAGATGTTTTGAGGCACAACGACGTCGAGGAACAAGCAGTCTTCGGTGGTTCGTGGATCCTGAGGGGGGAGCTTGCTAGATGCACCAGCTAGAGCTCCTTCCGCCGCTGTTAGGTTAAAAGGCTGCCCGGTCAGGTAGGCCGGAACAAATTGGGCAGCAATAAGGTACCAAGCCGGGTTTGCCTGTGGGCATATACGCCCAATGCTGCCATTGTCTATTGTTATATTTCTGCCCGATGGAGCGACGGGTGCACGGAAGCGTAATTCGCCAACCGGGGGCTGTGCGTATCTGATATTTGAGAAATTATAGTAACCACCGGTGGACTGGATAGGAGTCAGCAGCTGGTGTAAGGTTCGAGGCATGGACGCACATTGAACGAATTAGCCTGGTGCAAGCTGTAGCCAAGATCGACTACTGGCAAGTTTGACGAGTTCTGAGGCGCCGCAAATGCAATTCCAGAAAGGACGAGACCCGTCGCGAATATAGACAATCTTTGGGACATTTTGACGGCTGTGGAGGGTTGGTCGGAGGAGCTCCATGGTGGGGATGCATGAGCTTTGTAGCTGACGTTTGAGCTCAAGCTCAATCCAGCAGGCTGCAGGTGGTGTTAATAATCCCGAAGCCCTCTGAGAGTCCGAGCCTGGATGCATTCCGACATCTCGTCGTCAGCCTGCAGGTAAGCCGCAGCTGATTTCGGCACTGGTTAGAGTAGGCCAGGCAGGTCCAGGGCTCCCATTTCTCTCGCTAAGTCGCTATGCATCCCCATTCGTGCTAAGCCGTCGACTGGAGGTGTGATTCACCGTCATTGATGCCTTTAGCCCTTGAAAACCCCGCAATTCGGGGGACTGCTGGCCAGGGCAACCGTTAATTAACTCAATTGTAACGAGTAATGTGGTTTGGCGTCGGATTAATCGCTCCAATGGAATATCAACTTTAAAGTTTATTGTGGACAATAATGATATGCCCCCGCATCTAGTCTGGTGGGAAAAGAGCTTATTAACAGCCTCGGTCCACGAACCCCGATGTGGACAGTGGAGATCTCAACTCCCCAGCTCCATCCCCGGAACAGAAAATGCACCACTTTCTAAACTCCCTTAGGAAGGTCGTGGGCGCCAAACCACTACAGCCGCCCAACAGAAAAGATCAGCAACACGGCCTTGCTCTCAAGAACGGGAACTTGTGTATATACTACCGTACATAAGTTACTGCCGGTCGACAGTTTGATGAGTGTGACCATTCAATGTCCTGAAGGTCTGAATGAATAACAAAAGGGGACAGTCGAAGATCAGAAACCCATGATATCGTACGAACCATAAATAATGGTTGAAACCCAAGTCGCATTCTTACACCAGTTGCTCTACTGCTGGGTAATTGTGTCTCCTGCCACCAGGGACAAAGTTAACCCGTTGCTGACAGTCCAACTTGACAGCTTCTTCTGATCAGTCGGTGGTGTCTGCTTTCTTTGCGGAATGACCGTCGCTCAACCAAACTTTGGGAGGGTTCCTGCATCAGACGAAATCTGGAACCGGAGAAATGGCTGGCCAAATGTGCCAGGTACCCCTCGAATCAAACCCTTTCATTTTGGTGAATCCCTGACAGTATATAAACACGTCCCGTATCCTTCTTCTCTACTCGTACTCCGTATCGTCTTGACAATATTGGTTGCTGATACAGATCTTCTGCGATTTACGGTTCACTAGCTATTTACTGATTGTCCCTGCCAATTGTATTGAAAATGATTTTTACAATTATTTTATCTATGCTGTTAGTGGTAGTGGGTGTTTCTACACAAGAAACTCTTTCGCCATTTTCAATCTATAATCAGACAGGACGGCTTCCCGCTGGCTGCGTCAATGGGTACAGTGCCGGCACCGACACAGTCCTCTACAGTGTTCCTTACACCTATGCCCAAGTAATGTCGATTGTTGGGTCTTTCAAAAATCTAACTTGGAGTGGAAACCCTGACAACACGGTACGCCCTCTACTTCAAGCGTTTGTGGAGAAATTGACACCAGCGCAGGTAACACTCAATGGGACAAACAACCAGATCGGTACTGCTAGGACTTACAGCACAGCTGGAGCGTACGTGATTGAGACAATCACGGTCTACGATAAACCAGCGGCAGGACCATACAATGAGGTACACACACTAGCACCTCTGTCGATCTCTGCCGCCAACCTGAGCTTCTATGCCGCATATGACGGTACCGTCATTACCCCAATATGTGGCGGATCTGCCAGCCAGTTCAACCTCACAATCAACTTCTGCGCAACGAACGCGACCGCCGCGGCATCAATACTCCATATGCTCCACCTCACCGACGCAACGACTGTTGGGGTATTCCTAGGTAACCAAAACTTCACCTCTTGTGCTGCTCTCAACCCGTCATCTTCTGGAAGTACGAACGCTACCATGGGTTCGGCTCCAATGCCTTCTGCCTTCACCGGGGATGCAAGCCTACTGCATGCAAGTTCTTTGCTTCTGGGCTTTGGTGCTCTTGCAGCTGTGTTGGTTTGAGTATTTTAAAGTGTCACTCTATAAGACTTAAAATGTCATCTTATGTATATACTCAAGTCTCAAACATTGCTATTGTACTATGGTCAACCATCGTCAGAAGTTGGAGCAGTACTGCATATAATTCAACTATTCTACTGCAACCATCTCTCTCGATCCTCTTTGTATGAGATTAGTACATCTGCCTCTCTGAGGGAATTACAATCCGAGATACGGGGTCACTACCAGATTTTCTCAGAAAGAGATCCCTGACATTGTTTACCACAGACGCAGATCGCACCGAATATTTTCTCCGCTACTGTTGCTTTGTTCCCTACGGCTCGGTACGTTTACGACTTTCATGGTCCGATTTCAAAGGGGCGATGGCGTTCCACTCGGCAACAGCCAACCACGGAGGAGAGATTAGACATTCAACTGAATTACTTATACTTTCTCTGACCATACTATTCACCTCAAAATCTTAGAACGTCGGTGCATCATAGTACCATCGATGCGCATATGGCGTCTCGAACTTGCAGACAGCGCCGGGTGGCCCCTTGTTGCGCTCTTTGCCCGCTGCCAACGATGGATCAAGCCGCCTCGAAGGTCTGACTGGAATCGCTCTTCTATCACTAGCGTCTGTGCTGTCAAAACCAAGGACAATTCGTTTGCGGCATTTATGTGCCTGTTTCAACACAGTTGAATGTCACCAGGGCCGGTCTAATGGGGAAGCGCGGGGCGAATGGAATGAAAAGATTTGAAAGTCAACGTATGACAGAGCCTCGGAATATGTACGCTTCGTAACAATGTCGACGCAGAGAAAAATTTCGGAAGGTTTCTGGAAGCAGTCTGCGGCTTCCTCTAATCTGTCAGCGTCGTGAGATAGGTCCGAGGTCGCTCACTCGAGTGAGTTGTTTTTCTTCGGCACGCCCGGCTCACTTTTGCCTGTATCCATGTGTTCAAGTCTGGTCATCTGAACGTGCGCCATACGTACTTCCACAGCACGTCCACGGTACGCCTTCCTTTTGAGGGTTTTTCCAGGATATCCAAACTTCCACAAATTGTTACTTATCGGGTAACAGTTGTTAGGTGTTCAAGTACGGAGTACCTCCAAGCAATCATAACACGACAGTGATAATAGGTACCCACATGACGACTGGGCGCAAGTCTCACCTTATCCGTCGACGCTCTCTTTCTTTTCGTTAGCCGGACGTTACTCGACTATTCGTAAAATAAGGTACTCCGTACAGTAAAGCTTAGCAGGTGACCGGGCATTGTTGGTTCGCCGCTTAAACGTTCCCAATTGTGCCTAAGGTATGGATGGTGTATCTGCCCCCAGCACCTTTCGGTCTTCTCACGCTCCAAAGGCCGAAACCCTGGCCAAACAAATAATCTCTCATATTGAAACCACTATTATTACCGTATTCCGTACTTGTTGGGAGCCATTGCGCCCATAAAGACACGTATTATACTAATATGGATCTTGGGGTAGCTGTAGCAACACAGTGCTCGTTCCCTCTTATCTCGAGAGACAAGCATAATCATCATGATCACCGATTCAATGAGCATAATCCGCAGAAAAGCAAAAGCTCGTTACTTATATGACGTGGGATGTGCTGCGCTGCAACCTTCCGGCGGCGTTGCGGGGCAAGAGAAAGGTGAACGAGGTGGCTGTTGTGCGCCGTCGTGCGTGCAAGCGAACACACACCAGGCAGTTGATTCGTCCTCTTGTGTTGAGTCAACATGATCATCATCCCAGCAACATCCAGTGATACGATACAATACGATACCTTACCTTCCTATTAGGTATTATTTGCTCTTCTGATAAGGCGCATTCGTCAACTCGTGCCAAATAATACATGTAATAATACACGGCCAGGATATGTATGTCCCTGGTTTCAAGGTTGTATACGGTATTCTATAGTTCTACTACGGTAGTGAATTACCCGTAAGATTCCAGCATTCATTCATTCGTTCATTCGTTCATTCGTTCATTCGTTCTGCGTCATGCAGTGGAAAGTAATGTGACCTACGGAATATTAGAGTAGACAATGCCCCTGATTTGAGTGTCCGTCTCATCCGTAAACCCGATTTGTCTCGTCGGTGTTGTTGTGGCCGGCCAGACGTGTGAGGTGCGAAGGAAGGGGAGAGCGAAAAGGAAAAGAAAATAACAAGTAACAAACGCACTAGCAACAAATCCCGCAAAGCAAATCTCATTCTTACCGACCGCATCCTCGAGCTAAACCAAAACAAAATAATAATAACGCTTAGCAGCTTCTGTACTTAAACAGCTCAAGAGCCCGCTCTGCTTTTCCCCTCTTACCTTATTCCTCTCCACTCAACTGTTTGGACGTCGTCAATCTCGGATTATCGACACAACACGATGGCTCCAGATCACCTGTGAGTTCAATCTACCGCCAATTGTCTCTACCCTCACCGGTGCAAGCAGCTAACTGTGCAGAAAATTCGACCTCAATGGCGATGATCCAGACAGGAAGAAGTCGGCCGACGGGAGAGGCCAATCAATCTACGACGCGAAACGGGATATCACCGGAGACGAATACGTTGACTTGGTCCGCTACATAAGTACGCACTATGAGGGGCCTCGGAGAAAGTCGGTCGTGTCGCTCGGCGACGACAAGCAGAAGAAGAGGCCTTGGTATGCGTTCTGGAAAGGACGCGGCAAATCCGGAGCTGGCGACGAAGGGTTTGAAATGCCAGATGACTGGTTCACGACCAACATCCGCCAAGGTCTCAGCAGCAGTGAAATCGAGAGTAGACGGAGGCATACGTAGGATCATCCATTGCACTATGGGATACAACTCAATGCTAACATGTGTAACAGAGGCTTCAATGAGCTCGTACGTGCCCAATTGGTCTTGTCTGGTGATGAAGTTGTGCTAATTTTCCGCTAGACCACGGAAAAGGAAAACATGTTTCTCAAGGTAATACTAAATAGCGTTCAATTGATAATACCAGATGCTCATCTCTACTCCTAGTTTTTATCGTACTTCACTGGTCCCATCCTCTATGGTAAGCTCAATCAACTCTAGCACCGTCAGTAGCTGCTCCTCTAACAAGCGAGCTAGTCATGGAACTCGCTGTCCTCCTTGCCGCCGGTCTCCAGGATTGGATTGATTTTGGTGTCATCATTGCTATTCTGCTTCTCAACGCTACGGTCGGTTGGTATCAAGAAAAGCAGGCTGCCGATGTCGTCGCCAGTCTGAAAGGTGATATCGCCATGAGATCTACTGTAGTCCGCGACGGCGCAGAACATGATATCAAGGCTAGGGAAATCGTACCTGGAGATATTGTAAGGCATTGATTTGCTAGCTCACGTTATACATACTCATTATCGATAGGTCATCGTTGAAGAAGGTCAAGTTGTTCCGGCCGACGCTCGTCTGATCTGCTCCTACGATAACCCAGAGGCCTTTGGCGAGTACGAAGAGTTGATGCGCCAGGAAAACAACGAGCCGACGGAAAAGAAGGGCGAGGAGGATGAGGATGAAGACGACAAGCACCATGGGACATCAATAGTGGCTTGCGATCAGTCTGCCATTACCGGAGAATCTCTCGCTGTTGACAAGTTCATGGGTGACACCGTGTACTACACCACTGGTTGTAAGCGTGGAAAAGCTTTCGGTGTCGTTATTGCACCTGCCAAAACTTCTTTCGTCGGTCGAACCGCCAGCTTGGTTCAGGGCGCGAAGGACCAGGGTCATTTCAAGGCGATTATGAACTCTATCGGTACAGCGCTACTTGTCGTTGTCGTAGCCTGGATTCTCGTCTCCTGGATTGGCGGTTTCTACCACCATCTTAAGCTCGCCACGCCTATGGACAGCTCTAACAACCTGCTCCATTACGCTCTTATTCTGTTGATTGTTGGTGTGCCAGTTGGTCTGCCTGTTGTTACTACAACAACCCTGGCGGTCGGCGCTGCTTATCTGGCAAAGGAGAAGGCTATCGTTCAAAAGCTTACGGCCATTGAATCTCTAGCTGTATGTACTCTTTGCGGAAGCGTCGAAAGTCAAGGATGAACTAACGTTCTTAGGGTGTGGATGTACTCTGCTCTGACAAGACTGGTACGCTTACCGCTAACCAACTGAGTATTCGCGACCCGTACATTGCAGAAGGTGTCGATCCTAATTGGATGATGGCCGTTGCTGCTCTTGCCTCTTCTCACAACATTAAGTCTCTGGACCCTATCGACAAGGTCACCATTCTTACACTGAAACGATTTCCTAAAGCGCGCGAAATTCTAGAACAAGGCTGGAAGACGGAGAGTTTCACGCCGTTTGACCCTGTCTCAAAGCGTATTACAGCGGTAGCGACCTGTGATGGTGTGCGGTATACCTGCGCTAAGGGTGCTCCCAAGGCTATTCTTCAACTCTCAAATTGTACCCCAGAGACTGGAGAACTCTTCAAGGCCAAAGCTGCCGAATTTGCCCGCCGAGGTTTCCGTTCGCTGGGTGTCGCGGTTAAGAAAAATAACGAAGACTGGGAATTGCTCGGAATGTTGTCCATGTTTGATCCTCCTCGTGAAGACACTGCTCAGACCATTGCGGAGGCTCAATTCCTTGGTCTCCAGGTCAAGATGCTTACGGGTGATGCCATTGCTATTGCCAAGGAAACATGCAAGATGCTGGCTTTGGGCACGAAGGTTTACAATTCAGATAGGCTGATCCACGGTGGTCTTAGCGGTGTTACACAGCATGACCTGGTTGAGCGCGCCGATGGGTTCGCCGAGGTTTTCCCGGAGCACAAGTACCAGGTCGTTGAGATGATTCAACAACGTGGCCACTTGACTGCTATGACTGGAGATGGTGTCAATGACGCGCCTTCTCTCAAGAAATCCGATTGTGGTATTGCCGTCGAGGGAGCTTCAGAAGCTGCCCAAGCCGCAGCGGATATTGTTTTCCTTGCACCTGGGCTGAGTACCATCGTCAGTGCCATCAAGATTGCCCGACAGATTTTCCAGCGCATGAAGGCGTATATCCAATACCGTATCGCCCTCTGTTTCCATCTAGAAATCTACCTCGTCACCTCCATGGTCATCATCAACGAAACCCTCCGTGTCGATCTGGTCGTCTTCCTCGCCTTGTTCGCCGACTTGGCTACCATTGCTGTGGCTTACGATAACGCTCACTATGAAGCTCGTCCCGTCGAATGGCAACTTCCCAAGATCTGGATCATCTCTGTCACCCTTGGTATTTTACTGGCTCTTGCCACATGGGTCATGCGTGGTTCGCTCTTCCTTCCTAATGGTGGTATCCTCCAGAACTTTGGTAATGTGCAGGAAATGCTCTTCTTGGAAATCTCGTTGACGGAAAACTGGCTCATCTTCGTTACCCGTGGTGGCAAAACCTGGCCGTCTTGGCAGCTGGTGTTTGCCATCCTCGGTGTCGACATCTTATCCACTTTGTTCTGTGTCTTCGGATGGATCTCTGGCCCTAGCTACATAACTGACCCTCGAGACCGCGCCCTGGTTATCGATAACAATGGTCAGACCAGCATCGTCACAGCTGTCGTTATCTGGGCTTACTCCATTGGTAAATACCTCATCACTTCTACTCCAAATACGTCGTACTAATATTTTGTCTTTAGGTGTGACCATTGTCATCGCCATTGTCTACTTCCTACTCAACAAGATTACATGGCTTGACAACCTCGGCCGCAAGACCCGCAGCCGCAGTGATACCAAGATCGGTAAGCTTCGTGCTTGTACAAATAGCTTCCTTCAAGCAACAACTAATGTGTTTCTCTAGAAAACATCCTCGGCCACCTCTCCAAGATCGCCGTCCAGCACGAGACGGACAAGGAAGGTAATGCTCGCTGGCACCTTGCACCAAAGGCCACCGAGGCCGAGATGGACGATTAAGGTCGTCGGTGAATTTTCTTGTCGTCGGGATAGGGGGTTGTTGAGGGTTGAGGGCACAAGGGTGGAGATTATTTCGGTCTGATTGTGTAATTCCTAAGATTTTTTACACAAAATTAGGGGTACATAGATGTTTGAAATAACATGCCTGGCTGGCTATTTTCATTTGTCTACTACATATACCCGCAGACCTAATGCGTCATTTGTACTGCTTGAATTCCCTAGGTTATCAATCATAACATCTCATTTTTCTACCACTTTATTTATATTGCTGCATAAACGATGCTTTCACCCACCGACCGCCTGTCATCTCCCATCATCCTACTAGCCAACGTCCCCCCACCTCAAACCCCCGCCTCAAACCTCTTCGCCCAGCCTATTCCCACCAACCCCCCCCAACAACCTTTCCCCAACGCAAAACCCCCCCTCCCTCCCAGCCCTCCAGGCCTCCTAATCCACCAAAAGGAAAAAACAGGTCCCCTCAAAGCAATCTTTTTGGTATGGAAGAGTGAGTATATGTATATATATATTTCACATTTCATATTTCATATATGGTTACTGTACAGTATACTAACTATTATTCACAAAGGCATTCAGTACCCGCCTTTTCGCTCGCTGGTTTTTTGATTTGGTTTCTTTGATGGGTTCGGTGTTTAGCGGGGGGGGATGGTTTGAGGTCGGGGGGGAAGGTATACTTATCCTCAGAGACACAGACGCACTATCTTATAGCTCTTTTATCGCGCTACGCTACCCAAGGTCTGTCCCAGAAACAGTCCTTGGGGTTTCGGAATTTCGAAATTAATCTGGGTTACATTTTTCGAGTTACCACCCCCCCACTATTTCCCTTTGCTGGTGGTGAGGGTGTTGTTGTTGTTGTTTGGGGGTGTTGTGTGGGGGGGTGGTGGGGGTGGACGTGGAAGGGGAAGGGGATGGGGTTGGGGTTGGGAAGAAAGTTAGGGCTCGGAATGTTGAATGTCAAGATTGGGTTGAAGAAGAAGGGATCGTTTTTTAATTTTCACGTTTACCCCCTTTCATTTCCCTGTTTCCATCCCTCCACTTCTCCAACCACAACCCCCAACCCCCCATCCCCTCCACCTTTGCATCCCATTTCCCCACTCCCCGCGCAACTTCCTTGCTTTCTCGGATCTTTGTGCTTTTCAAGTTGTAGGGTGGTTCTGTTCTTGATCGTTCTGCTACCTGGCTGGGATATGCTGGTGCTGGGGATATGGTTAGGTAGGTGGGTTTGGGATATTCTTTAGTTGATTTTAAGTTTATCGTCGAGAGTATCGTTCTCATCCCCATTCCCATCCCCATCCTTCCCCCCCCCCACCCCCCCAAAGTCTCTCTGACTCCAAACGCCTCACCTCCTCACACAACTCAACTCACTCATTCAACTCACTCATTCAACCAACCCTTCCATTCCATATGTGTCTGACAGATTTTAAGGACTTCAGAAAGCTGAGAAGAGAAGGGGGGAATTTGGGGATCAGAGTGATTGTTTCATCTTCCCTTTAGATTCTCTTTTCACCTCCTCAGTCCTACTTCCTTTCTCATTCTCCTCCTTTCACTTTTTCGTCTCTGATGCCATCCTAATCATCTCACCCCTCACCTTCCCACACCCACACCCACACCCACACCTCCACCCTTCCCCTCCCCCACCCACCCACCTCGCCCCACGGCAACCACGCCATCAACCCTCTCACCTCCTACCACCCCACCTTTCTCACCCCCCGTCACATCCCAACCTTATACCCGTCCGCAGCAGAAGATCAAGGCACACTTGTGATCTCAAGTAGGCAAGGTATCAAAGGTCTATTGGCGAAGGTTTCGGGAGGGAAAGGGGGATTTGGGTTGGGCCGGGGGCGGAGGGCCGGGGAGGAAACGCATGGCGAAGGAAGGGGAAGTTTGGATGTAACGAGGGTTATAGCGTCGGTGAGGGCTTATGTAAGTGTTAAGGGGCCAAGGAATGATGGATATATAGGGTATGGAGCGTTTGAAAGGACTAATGCGGGGGAACTTGAGAGGTATGACGAGCTTCGATGAGAGGATTATCCACTATCGGTTTCTTGGACATTGGAAGCGACGGTGTCTAAAAGGGCCTGCATAATTTTTATGATCCTGCTATATACTCCTTAAAAATCCATCTCTTCAAAGGGGGGCATGTTGGGGGCGGGAGTGGATGCTGGGGCCGAAGAGTTTGAGGTTGCGGTTGGGTGGTGGTGGGATTATTTGGTTCCGGGTAGTGGGATGTCCGGAGGGGCGTAGGATAGTGCTGGTGTGTTTATATTTTGTTTTCCTAGACGCTCATGTTGACCGTGAAACACGGTTTCCTCCCAACTACTTGGAACATGGGCTATGCGGTGGCTGCTAATTGAGTCCCCAGGTCCGGCGCCAGCTCACCACTGACCGTAACGTAAAACATCTCTTTAGGACCGACGGCCTTTTTGCCTCCTAGATGGTCATGATGCATCACACAGCTATCGACAATTTCCAAGGCCGCAATGGCGATCAAGTTCGGTGCGAACACATCTTGGGCCTCGACCGTATCGGACACTAATGCAACCATACATGTACGCGAAACCCAACTCCCTATAATCCTGGAACTGGGCTGAGGGCGATGCCATGTTCGAGGGATGCTGGCTTGGGGTCCGAATATGACGCGATTGATGGCTAACTGGCAGTCGATGAAGTCTGGGGCTACGATCCTGGGTTGACGGTCGAAGCAGAGTACTGGAGTTCGTTGAAGGGGAACGGTGATGTTGATCGATAGAGCGGAGGCTGAGAGAAAATAGAAGACGAGAAGGAGGATGGATTGGAGCATTGTGCGGTGTAATTTCCCAGGAGTTAAAGACTGGCTTGTGCGAGAGAAGAGAGGTATTCTGAGAAGTAAATTGGACATGTCTTTGCTGAAGATAGATCGCTTTTAAACAAGCTGCGGATAGATTGGTTTATTTCAAAGCCTATCAAATCCTCTCGTCTGATGATGAAACGCGCATATATATCGAGTGTCTCAACTGTTAGTGGCAACAATCTGTATCCGGAAAATGGAGCGCTCTCTTCGCCATGTTTGTGCTCAAGTATGATATGCAGAGCTTATAAGAATGATATGCAGAGCTCATGACGGCAACTGACCAGCTATACTGTCGAGACTTACCTTCCTGTTCTTGAACCGATCGAGCCTGTGGAATGGTGCATTGTTCGAACCAAGCAGTCATGAGGGTTTCAAGACTTCATCTGTGCGCGATCTGTTACGACGATATCATACTTGGCATTTGAGCGATTTGGCTCGTTGAACAACCGCGACAACCGCAATCGATAAACTCCCCTATCCCCGAGCCCCCGCCTCTTTCTTTTCCTGCCCATCCAAACCCCATTAAACACCCCCTATCCAACCCACCAAAACCATGGCCGCAGCCTGTATATTCTGCAAAATCGTCAAAGGTCCCTGCCACTTCCCCCCCCCCCCCCGGATATTCATCCACTCTACACCTCCCCTCCAAACCCTCCATTGCGCTCTGCAACTCTAGCTAATATAGATAATACAGGCGACATCCCCTCCTTCAAGCTCTTCGAAAGCGAGCGCATCCTCGCTTTCCTCGATGTTCAACCTTTGAGCTACGGGCATGCTGTCCGTCCCCTCCCTCAACGCCTCACTTCTACCTCCCCCAAAATATCGAACTAACGCGCCCCCGAAACCCCACAGCTCATAGTCCCCAAACACCACGGCGCGAAACTGACCGACATCCCCGACGAGGCCTTGGCTGAGATTCTGGTACGTCCCCGCCCCTCCTCATTCGCTCCGCATTCTACATCTAGGTCTTTTGAGGGAAAGGATTGGTTTGTTGATCTTTTGGGGTGGTGATATAGCCTGTCGCGAAGAAGCTGGTCAAGGCGACGGGGGCGGAGGAGTATAATCTGTTGCAGAATAATGGGAGGTTGGCGCATCAGGAGGTTGATCATGTGGGTTTCCTGTACCTTTGATATGTTTCGGGGGTTAGGGGGGGTGTTGTTGTTGTTTGGAGGATTGGAATGCTAACTGTGGGGGTTTTAGGTGCATTTTCATATGGTTAGATGATCTCTCGTTCTTCGTAGAGACTGAGACGAGGGTTGGCTAATGCGAGGTAGATACCAAAACCGAACGTCGAAGAAGGACTGAGTATTAGTTGGCCGGCGAAGCCGACGGATATGGATAAGCTGAAGACGCTGTTCAATGAGATCAAGGCGAAGATGTAGTATATTGTTATATATAGTACAACTACAAGTCGTACGAAAAACCTGGCACGTCTAATCGTGCCATCATGTGCAAGGTCGCATGAAGGTGCTGTAAGTCAATAATGTACATTTTCTATTCGCCAACAGTTCGTTTAATCTACATCATCGGCTCCGTGTCCTGCAGGAAGTGGCCCATTCGTAGCCACGGGTGTTTGGTTAAGGGGAGTCGGAGTGATGACACTGTCAGGGGAGTCGTAGAACGGGATTTTGCCACCCTTCTTGATCAAGCCCGTACGATCGTAGAGACTTCTGGCTCGGATATAAGGATCAAGTTGCCAGTAGCCAGATCGTAATCGCTCCGCCAATTCATTCCTCCTTTGTTTCGATGAATCATGGGCTTGAGGGTCTTGGACCCATTGTTGAGTGGCACTCTCAAAGTCTTTGACAATACCAGCTCGTTCGTCGAGGAGTCGCTGTTTTATACCATCATCGGACATCAGCTCGTTTTCGCCGGGTTGAGGCTCGAGGTACTTGTATTTCCAAGGGTCGTCACCTCCAAGTTCTTTGATGATGTGGCTGCGCTCGATGAAGGTTTCAAGCTCTTCCACGTTCTTCGTGAAGTGGACTTTGCTCGCTACCACGGGATCTAGCCAGCCTTTGATGATATTCCATATGCCTGGCACAATTAGCACGTTCTCTCTTAGGGAATTTATTAACATTGCCGTACTGTGGAATATCCAGGGAGACTTGTGAACGAGGACTACGCCTAGACTTTCAGGATAGTTGGCTTCAAAACATTTGATCATGAACTTGACCGGGCCATAATCCTGATCCATTAGTAAAGTTACTTCTGGTAACGCGCCGTAGAGGAGAACCTACCATGTTTGCCATGGAGAAATTCGTCATGTCAAAAACGATCGCCTATTACCATTATCAGTTTTGGGCTTTTCTTTCAAATCTGCTACTACTTACAGCAGTATCCACCCCACGGGCGAGCATAAGCCGAGTGGTTTCGATAAAATATACAGTATACCTCTCGAGGCTGGCTTCACTCTGCTCTCCTTGCTTGTGTAGTCTTACCCTTACTACGCACATCGGCCTACCCTCTCTATCCGTACCATGCAGGAAGCTTTTCCCCATCCGCATCTGAGCCATGAAATCGTTACTATCCTTTTTGATCGTCTTGTCAGAGCTTGCGCCGTCCGCAACAGCACCAGCTTCCCCCCTTTTCATTATATCGTCGTCGACGTGCATTTCCTCTAACCTCCAATGCATGGTGGCTATCATCATCACGAGAGCATTGTGGACATCCCATTTCCTAGCTCGAAGGAAGCGAAGTAAGAGTTCGTCGGGATGATCATGCTTGACCATACTCCAAAATGCCCAACGCAAGTCTTCCGGTGCCGTGTTCGCTAATACATGGTTAAATTCTTTTAGCTGCCCATGTTTGTCATTCGCGTCATCAGATGAGTCCTTTGACGCTCCATCTAATTTTTCGGCTTCGTTGGGCTTCCTGCCGAACAAGCTCCGCTTCTTTTTCTTCTTTTCTGAACCTACGGTGCCTGCCCGTGATCGCTGATCAGCAGAAATCTCGGCGCCATTTACGCCGTTAAGTTCGGAAACACCAAATACACTGAATGTTGTCGTCCAAAGTTCCTGCAATTTGGCTTCTTGATCTGGTGTGAGGTTCCCCAACCTACCAGGGAGAATAGCACCGACCATCGCCTGCTGGTGTTCGCCGCCTGCGACACTTGCGCTGTTCCCGTGTAGGACAGCCTCTTCTGATGCGACAGGCTCTTGGTTTAACAGGAGAGACCCAGCCAGAACACCGCCCGCCGCAATAGCAACTGTAATAGCCGTACTAGCGTTACTGCTCCTGAGCGTCTGAGTAGAGTGACCCGAGCTGATTTCGAAAGAGTAATACCGAATAACCCGCCTAGAGAGAATAGGTTTTGAAGAAGAACGGATCCGGACAAAAGACCGGCAGTGGCTGTTGAGATGTACAGATCGAAGAAGATGACACGGGGGCATGTAGTGGTTTGCTCAAGCAGAGAAGGATACGGCTGAAGCTTGTGGATAAAGGCGAGTAGCAGGAGAAGAGATGAGACAAACCACTCGGAGGTAAGAATACAGTAAGACAAAAAAGAAGGTGATCGCGTCGTGCGATAATGAAGTCAGCTCTGAAGCGTCATCCGGGGTGCGGGGCAAGTCTAGCCGCCATTCCGGCTGCGGGCGGTTACAGTTGTAAACAGCCACTCGACACCACAAGTCTCTACGCGACAATTGACATAATTGATGATCAGAATGAGGTAGATCATACAGCATACTCTCCGAAGTACTTGACGTATCAGCGACAGTGGGCTATCATGGAGAGCAGTGGCACCAAGAGATCAACATCGGCATCCCGCAATAGACCATCATCACGACCCACAACCCCTTTGCGCCCCAGCTCGCGGACTTCTTTAAGGGATGGCCAAGGCTTCGCGGCTGGGAGTAGCTCTTCGGAGTTCCCTTTAGAGTCGCTCGAGCCTGCTTTCGCTGAACTGTCGGATTCAATGGCTGATCTGGAAGCCAATTTCATGCATTTGCAACTAATGCATGAGAGCTTGTCAAGATTCAATGAGAGCTTTGCAAGCTTTTTATACGGACTGAATATGAATGCTTTCTGCGTTGACTTTCCAGAGGTCTGTACTGGTATGCTATATATATGTCGCCACCATTGACAACAAGCGGTAGGCGCCCGTCCCTGATTCTTTCAAACAGGCAAGGCAGAACGAAGACTATCAGGGTATGGACACCATCTCCCAATCATGTCGGATCTATACTGAAGACTGCTCAATAGAACAATCCGGAGATTCCAACCGGTCTCACCCCAACTTCGATGGCGAAACTACATTTATGTGAGCGATACTACTCTTTGCTAGGCTTGTTATTTGCTAAACAATGCACCGCAGGACTACTGATACCTCGTTCGTCGAGGACCCCCCTACTTCGTCGAGGGCACCACCAAAGTTCTCGACACCGGCGCCTGCATCTCGTCATAGCTCAGGAGCCATCAAGCGGGGTGGTGGAGAGTTAGGGACCAGCGGAAGAGGCGGTGCGACGCGTGGGGCTGGGCGAGTGATGAGAGGGAGCGGGCTGGCTAGAGCAAAGCCACGAGGTGCCAAGTGATGCATTCAATCTGAAGTTACGAAATCAATCAGCAATGGGGCTGAGACACGAATTGTACTGCACTGCAGGATTGGTGGTCGATCATTGCCTGGCGCTGTCAGGGAGACCCTCCATACTGGTCGCACCATTATATATATGAGACTAGTGTGTTCCGTTAACTCTGGGAGCCAGAGGCTCACTCAGCTTGCAAAACCGCGCAGGGTATGTGAGAGTCTAGCGCCGCTTGATATTGTGCTAATTACGGAACAGGCTAACCAGAATCGACCTGACCTTGATAGAATCAAAATGCGACATGCCTGCGATCTTGAACCGTCCATTGATAGGATTCAGGGTTTGACAATAGCTCCCAAAGATACGGAGTTTGCGAGTACCGCCGCCAAATCTTCAATAGGAGCCAAAATCTTAGCGTGTGGACAAATAGATATGTGTTTGCACAATAGGAGCGTAGGTGGTCGCACTAGCCATTGACATGTTAAATATCAATAACAAAAACGACGCAAACTGTGAAGACGAACAAGCACAAGTGTTGACTATTTTAGCTATTGTTCTCCCATCTCAAGTTTGCTCTTATATCTTCATCCAAACACCTCCTATCTTCCTTTCCGTTTCTTACTTCCAACCAACTTCCACTGCACACAACCACACCCACCTACTGACTGACTCCACATCTCATCTTACCTTCACTTTTCCTCTCAATCCACCCAACCCCCCTGACACGGCTGGCCCGTTCTCCTACATCGCTAACTGGACACATCCCTCCTTCCGTTTCCCCCCCTGAACACCCAAAGACCCTCGACATGGCAGCACCATCTTCCAAACCAGTAGCAGAACAGCCTAAAGACGAAGGCCTTCAAGCGCCGAAGAGGATCGAGTACGGCTGTGGTATAAACACCCCTTCCGTCATCTCTGCCGTCTTGAACCCGCCTTTTTGGGTTGGAACAAAACCGAAGAGTCTGAATTAACAACTCGATAGAACACATCCAGGAAGCGATGGCAACATCACCAGATCTTTTCAAAAGCTCTTTTACGAGGATCCAGAAAGCCATCCTGGAGGAACCGGAAGTCGTCGTGCAGACTACAAAGGAGGCCGAGCACCCGGAGAAGCAGTCGCTGGCGACGCTGAGGGGGACGTACTTGTGTCTTGACTGTGAGAGTGTTTGTAGCGTCGAGGAAGTGAAAAGCCATGCGGAACGAACGCACTGTTTTTGTGAGTATCGAGGACTTCCAAAACGTCATTTCGAAAGTTTGCTAACCTCCTGCCAGACGTGGAAAGTAGGTCTGGCTTTCTGTTCTGCGCCAGCTGCGATGATTTCGTGTACGACCCAGCGCTCGAGAAAGTACGCTCGCAGATCCGGACCAGTTTCCAAGGTGAAAATGAACAAAAAACAGTCTGCGTGACATCTGCTGACAAGAGGAAATCAGGAAGCAAGAAGAGAAAGCTGAGCGCGATGCTAAACCCCAGCGACGAAGAAAAGCACCAGGAGCCGGTCTCCTGCTCTTCAGGCCCACGAGGGCTGTACAATCTCGGTCAAACGTGCTACATGTCCGCTATCATACAAGCAGTGGCGCACAACCCCCTGATACGGAACCATTTCCTAGCCAACGGCCACGACGCCGAAAAATGCGAAGCGGGGCAGTGCATATCGTGCTTGATCCACGAAGCAATCAAGGAACTATGGACTGGCGACCGCCTTGCGGGGTACGCCCCTACAGACCTGCTCTTCCAGTCGTGGAAGAAGCAACCAGTAAGCTTTTCTGTCCAGACTCTTCTTAGAAGGCCTGGCACTGACAGGCTGCCCTAGGATCTCGCAGGGCATAAACAGCAAGACTCGCATGAATACTTCCAATTCCTTGTCAATGCTCTCCACGACACTAGCAGATGCAAGATGCCTGTCAACCCGAAAGGCTGCAAGTGTATCTACCACCAGTCGTTCTTCGGCATACTCCGCAACACGGTCACCTGTTCCCAGTGCAAGCAGGTGACTGTGAAGGAGGACCCGTTTATTGACGTGAGCGTGGGTCTTCAGGGGCGAGTCAAGCGCCGGAGGCTAGACGAGCCTGGAGCCGAGTCTGGAGAGCAAGGGGAGCTGGATCTCGCCCTGTGCCTGGAGCAGTATACAAGCGCAGAGCAATTGGCCGCGGATGGGTATACGTGTCGTTCGGAGGAGTGCGGCACCACAAGCCAGCAAGCGAGGAAACAGATGACGATGAAAAAGGTGCCGCCAGCGCTGTGTATACAGCTGAAAGTGAGCCCTTACCCAAATGTCCTTCCGAGCCGGGAAAATAACTGACTAAACCTCGCCCAGCGCTTCGAACACACCAATTCCACCTCCAAACTCACCACCCGCGTCAACTTTCCCCTCCAACTCGACATGACTCCCTACACCACCCGCTCCCTACATCTCCAAAAAGCCTCGCTCGACCAGCCCGTCTCACCTACCTCGCCACTATCTCCGCGCTCTCCGCCTTGGTACGATCTGTCTAGTGTAGTGGTGCATGTTGGGAAGAATGTAGACGTGGGGCATTATATTGCCTATTGCAAGCGGGAAGGCAAGTGGTTTGAATACGACGATCACAAGGTGACGTTAGTTGGAGAAGAAGGTGTGTCGGGGTGTGACCCCTATTTGTTATTTTATGTTGCAAGACCTTCGAATGGTGCCGAGAAAGATGAGTGTGGTGGCGCCAAGGGGAGCGAAGCAATTGGGGGTAAGGGGGTGGTTGATGATGAGAAAGGAAGTGACAGAAGAGCTGATGATGGGAAAGACGATGAAGACGAGCGTCGTGGGAATGTTGGTGATGAGGACGAAAGAGCTAGTGATGAGAAAAGCGGTCAAGAAGAATCTCATGGTGACGTGGTCGGTGAGAACGGGCCTGAGAAGACGGATGTCGAAAATGTGCCCGAGAAGACAAATGGCGCAGAGAAAACTCCGGAAGACAAAGCGAGTGAAAAGGCCACCAACGACAAGCCGAAAGAAGAAGAAAAGCCTACCGCACCCACACCAGCATGAGCGAGGCGAGACATAATCCAGAAGCAAAAGCTGCTCACGTGAAAGGCTAAAGCGACTCTGCAAGCATGGGCAAGCTCAAAGACTATCGATGATCGCTTGCGAGGGTGAAGGTAAAAGCATCTCGAGGGTAGTAAGAGAGAAGAATATCGAACATTATTGAAAGCATTTATGGCGTTAGATACCCCTAGTCTATAATCTTCTCTTTCGTCGAGTTAGTCTAGATAAAGGATGATTTCTTTGAGCGGAAGAGTGTGCCATAAATGAATAGCGGCAATCCTCTGGCTCATGTTGAATAGGTAGGAATATGGTAACCGGGTAGTTGGACGTCCCTCTTCCACAAGTCGTGCACACACTACCATAAAACTTATATAAGAAGAAAGAGCTCATCCATACACATCTGAAGTACAGTGGCCTTGTCGATAGGATAACCACCTTGCTATGGACGAAGACGCGAAAAATCCATGGAGTAGAATCTGATTGAGAACCTAATATCAGGCGTAGCATCCTTCCATATAAATATTCTCGTGCTCCATTCGGAGCTTTCAATTTCGAAGTCCGAGTTTCTATGATTCCATAAATTGGCCCTGTACGTCCATCGTTCGCAGAAAGGAGATATAGCTTTCAGTGATAACGTCGAAGTGCTTGCAGATAACTGAGAAGAAGACCACAATGTCGTTGATTGGTAGAGTCAACGTCGAAGGGTCCAGAGGAAATAGATTTCATCCCCCTCATGAGAACCTCACAGACCGTTTCAACTTCGAGACCAGTTATACGCATGTTCCCGTACAAGTACACCGGGGCGCCTGACTCGAGTTAGGCAACACAGTCGCGGAACACAGTAAGCATGTCTTTTGGCTCAGTGCTATCGCTGAAGCACAACTTCATCATGCTTCTACCATCCAAGGCGTGTAGGATCTCGTTTTGTCTTCGCCTCGCTCACATATCTCCCGTCCTCACGTGGACTTGGCTTCGTACTGCGCAAGCCAGCATACGACCCCGTCCCACCACCTCTCAGGCGCTCTGTGACATACGACGTACCCTCGTCGACCTGTTGCCAAAACCGGTCTTGTCTGCCACCCCTGGCTACAAGGCGGTTCTATCAGGCGGCTTGGCATTGCCCCGCCCTTTCACTACATCATGTGATTCATGTCTAATGCCAAACAAAATACTTTTCCCGGGACGTGGTACGAGTACCACTCGCGGTGCATAAAACACCTCCACCCCTGCGTTATCTTCATTCTTTCCTTCACCTCTCCTCGCACTTTCTGCCTCAATCTCTCTGCACTCAATATCGAGGGGCTGAGCATGAATCCAAACAGCGGCGGTGAGCCAAAGCCGGCGAATGGGGTCAAAGGAGCGTTGGCCTCGCCTCGATCGACAGTCGTGTCTGCCTGGCTGCGCCGACAAGGATGCCGCAATAGTGTCGTTCGGGTGACATGGCCTTGAGACGTGGGTATCGCCTTTCGATGTCTCCGCGCGTCGGCCATCTCAACCCAGCCTGGACACAACAAGATAATACAGAGGAATCAGGCAAAGCAAAGAAGAAGGGCAAAAGCAGCACATAGATATCGATGTCTATCCAAGGCACCGCCGTGATTCCACTACCGTTACAGAACGGGTTTTATAGAAGCTCGAACGTGTGAACATTAAGATTGAGACCCATCTTCCTTTGCGTTCGACCAGCGTCCTTCCAGCGATCAGCTCCTAGCAGCTTCATGGGTTGAACCACGCATCTTGCAAAAGCTCCCGTGCCGTTGGTCTGTCCCTTGGGTCCAATTTCATCATTTTCGCGATGAAGTCCCTGTCCGGCCGTGCGAGTTCATCGTCTTCGGACATAGAGAACGGGAGCCACTTTTGGTTCTCCTGAATGTAGACAATTGCACCCGTGCAGATTGCGAGGCGTTCCGCGTCCGCGATCTCCTCGAAACTGTCATTGAACGGGCCGAAGCGCCTGACTTGCTCAACAAGCACCCAAAACCCGTAATGTTCATCGTCAAAGGGAACGTCTGCTGGCCTACAAATATGCCAGTTTCCGCCGAATATGAGACTGATCAGCTGCACAGATCAGTACGAGATGTCTTGCAGAGAGGGTATTCAACTACGTACTGTGGCACCGAGAGACCATATGTCCGTCGGCGGCCCCCATCTGAGATTCAATTGTGCCTCGGGACTTCTGAATATTGCAGCACTTATCACGTGACTTTCTTCGAGCGAACCCGCGTTTGGATTAAATCGATACACATCGCCACAATCTCCCAGCGCAACTCTGCTGAAGCGGGTTGCGTCATTACCATAGTTGATAAGAACGTTGTCGGGCTTAACATCTGTCTCAAATATAGCAGTAGAACAGCAGTTGGCCGTGTGATAAACCATGGTTACTGACCAGTATGCACAAAACCATTCTCGTGGAGCATTGCGAGCGCTTCGAGTACAGTGCGAGCAACGGCTTTCACGTCTGAACCTCCCAGTCTTTTCCGACTGCATACGTCCAGGAGGTTGTCGTCCAGGTACTCTAACACCAACGAGGAAGGACTTTCGATGTTATCAATCATCTGACGAATGCATGTGTGATCTCGTACGATCTCGAGAATTTCGCGCTCAATGCTCAAGAGGTGTGGCGGCGCTCTCTTGATGACCACCTTGCGAGCGTTCTCATCACTGCCGCCTAGTCAGCCAAGGACAGTAGCGCGCACTTAATGCCTAGACCCATGGCATGGTAGCTCACATAGCTTTCCAAACATCTCGATCCTTTGTAAATTGCTCCAAAACCCTGTACGAGCCTACTTTGCCTCTTAGCCGATGACCTACTGCCAGAGTTGCGGCGACCTCGCCGGTCATGCTCAGAAGCTGAGTGGTAAGACGCATACAGGCACAAAGAGGAGCTGACTGGCAATAGAATATCGGTGTTGACTGCCAAGTAAGTGAGAGCCATTCACCAAAATAGATGTCTGAGATTTTAAGGCGCCTTGGATGCTTTACGACGCCTTGGCTCTAGCGCGGGGGAAGAGGATCGAAAAGCTTCATCATTTGAGCTGGATGATCTTCTTCCGTCGTTCATGCATCGTTCGAGTCCGACCTTTGAACAGCACTCTGCCTTGCAATAGCTCAAATATCTGTTTGTTCGAAGTTACTATTGGATCAAAAGATCAGTACGAGTATTGAATGTCGAAGAACTGATCACGCACGCCGCGCTTCATACGTCAGCGCTAGTGCCTCAATTGGCGCGAAGTATAACTTCTGATGCTCGAAGCGACGTTGGCTGAATTAGTTCAGTCAGGTGGTTATTCACCCAAGAGGCTTTGACAGTCGTTAAATGTTAGTCATTTGTTCAGCGTTTGAGATGTGTACTCATCAGCTCCTCACATACCAACGCCAAAATCTACGATGTTGATGTTAATGTCAGATGTTGAGTGCAGGATTTCCGTGGTTAGAGCTTCGGACCGCAGAACGCTGATTTTCGTCGGAGCCGCTCGGTTCATGAGGGCGCCGCTCTAGATGATCTCGTATTACAGATTCGGCATCGTCAAGTTGAGTCATTATGTTCCGCGGTTGGATATCTAGAGGGCAACATAACGTGGTAAGGCAGAATTTGTGAAGTGGAACCACTGACCCGTATGCACGTGCGACCTTGCATGAGCGGTTGTGAAGATAGAGCTCGAGAAGTAAGCAGAGCTAACGGCAAAGGACTCCAGTTTCTTTAATACAAACCAACCGATTACTACTATCCAGCCATAAGTTCTTAAAGACCTATCTTACACCATTCCCACTCCATGAAACCGAAAAGCACAACCAATCCGAACAACAAATCTATCACCCCTCTCGATCCACAATGAATAGACAGCAAAAACCATCTATCTTAGGGGCCCAGCATTATCAAACCACGGAAACCGCCAAATCCTAAATCTTTTTCATTCAAGTGTCCTTCGTTTTCCTTCCCTCTCTCTGTTAATCCCCCCACACCCCCCCACCCATACCCATTACTCTTCGCTTCCCCCCCCCCACCCACGTTCTGTCCGAGCCTCTTCACACTCGCAAACACCCCTGAATCCCCTTTGCGTTTCCCTATCATTTCAAAGCCCCGAGTCCGTGTTTCCATCCCCGACCTGGCGTGTCACAGACACTGCCGTTAGAGCAAGAGATTCTACTGCGCAAATACGATCATGTCTTTGTAAATGCAGAGGACGGAAGAGATGGGATGAAGAGAGGGGAGGCGGCACATCAACGGGGTTTCTGTTTGGCCAATGTTTGTGACGAAGGAGTTGGCAGCTGATGTTCGTTTAGGCGAATCCGCTGGGTTTTCCAACAATACCAGAGATATGAAATGTTAGGAGTAACACCTACAGATCTCGCACTCCCATTTGAAGTATTGGCAGTGATTTCCGATTAAATATTTGCCTAAAACCTGCTCTGCGCTAATCTTCCAAATCTTCCTAAAGCTCCTATATACTCTACTCCTACAATTCCCCCTTTTAATCAAGGCCCCAACCTCTGTGTACTGCCCAGGTACGTTATCGGCACCGAACCCTCGCCTGCCCCTGACACCGCCGGCGCATTCGTCGTAGGCAGAACGCCGTATCGCCCGTAGGTCTTTTGGTCGATGGAGACGTAATGCGGCAGACGTCCGAGGAGGTTGAGCTTTCCTTCGAGCCAGCGAAGGACTTTTTCTGGCGGGGCGAGGATTTTGAGGTAGCCTAGACCGTCTGTCATAGAGGTCAGTATGGAATTGGGGGAAGGTATTTGATTTTGAAATTGTCAGGGAAGGTGTGCTCTGGAAAGAGGCAGAAGTAGGACGAAAACACTTACACATATAACCTACACTAAGGCTGCAGACGTGAGCGAGAAACGGAGCGAGAGGGAAGAGAGCGGTGACGAAAAGAAGGACTATGAGGGGTGTGGTCCAGGTTGGTATCCGATATGTGCCAATGCTAGGCTTGCTGTCAGTCGAGGCTTTCGGTGTTGGGAGGTTTGGAGCACACACGCGAAATAGGGGTTTGATTTGAACTGCTTTATTGCCTCTGCTCCTAGAAGGACAAATACCCAGATACTGCAGACTCGGTCAGTGTACATCTTGTGTGCATCTGTATAATCTGCTGCCCATACCTCGAACCCATGACGAGTGTATTCCCCCTTAATAGTCCCCTCTCAATCAACAGGTATGCGGCGGCTGGAAGGGTAGAGAGGGCTGCAGAGTAAAATGTTCAGTAAAGATTTTGGCAGCCGCTTGTGGAGAAGAATGCACGCACGTCCGGCAAACATGGCCCCCGTCAAAAGTGTGCCATGCTCGGATTCGAACCGCTCTAAAAGGGGAACGAGCGCTAGGGCGTTGAAGGCAGCGTTGAGGAGATTTACGTGGATTAGAGGATAGGTGTTCAACCGGTACACTACGGTAAGAAACCGAGTTAGCTGGAATTTCTCCATGTGTAAATATACGACGATTAGGGGTAGCTTTTCTTGGCCTCTAGACATACTGGTACCCAGATTAACCTCCTTCGGTATAAGAGCCCCCCATTGCACGATATTCCATATAGTCTGAAAGCCCAAGAGCCAAAATCCCACGACGAAGAAAAAGACGATCCGAGTGAAGAGAGGTAGTCGGAGAAGATAGGACCGCAGCCTTCTGGGATCGAACAGAGGGATATAGGGGAGTGAAGGTGCCATTACGAGATCCGAAGTTGTAGGCGTATTATATAGTTTTACTCTCCCGCAATCGGTGCGATCTTATGGTGAGAACTGAGGTTTGGTACCGGGCCTGTGCTTCTTGCCTCATCTTCCAGGTTGATCGCTTGTAAGCAATCGGAAAGGAAGCCTTGGTGCTAAATCATGCGAGTCGAGGTCAAGGTCAAAAACTGGGGTGCTAGCCAGCCCTACCCGCAAATGTGTCCTTCCACGCTTCAGGCGGTATGGCATTTCACGACCAAAACCCGGCTGATGTTACAATATCTACAAGTACTGTTGTTTGTGCTGCTCCAGAATTGCAATGTTACAGGGGAACTGAGCTGTGCTCTTTGAAAGTATATATCTCAGTAGCCAGATCAAGAACAATTCTGCCATGGACGAAATGGAGGACGATATGCCGTGAGCTGTCAATCCCCTTTGTATTTCTACAATGCTAATGTATATCAAGTCAGCTTTCTGGCGATACGTTGACGGCATTGCAGGACTTCTATTCAGAAAGAGATATCCAGCAGAAGCGCTTCGAGGATTTGAAAGCCGAGGTCGAGCAAAAAGATTCTCACGGTCTCCTCTCAATGGAATTGTTCTCGGAGGATTGGAACGCAAGTCAATTCTGGGTACGCTGTCTACTTGCACTGAACGTTGTGCAAGATTTCTTATGTGCTCAGTACAGTGACGAAACCGCTACGACTTTAGCGAAGCAGCTTCTCGAGGGTGGAACGGCCACAACATATATTGCTGTGGTATCTGCACCAAGTGTCTTCATCCAACTCAAAAATCTGCTAGTAAGTCTTCAACCTTTCTAGCACAACCGCGGGCAGTTAATGATATCAGGCATCAGGGGTGCATGAATGTCCGAATATATACCTCCTCGAATTTGATGAGCGATTCAATGTGTTCAAGGAATTTATCCACTATGACTTTCAATCTCCGCTAAAGCTTCCTTGTTAGTAGCCCTACAGGTCCTCTAAGGACACATAGCTGTAAACTAACGAATTCATCCAGCGGAATTGAAGGGACGGTTTAATCGGATATTGTGTGATCCGCCATTTCTTAGTAACGATTGCCAAACTAAAGGTATTTTCTCATGCATGAGGATGTCTCCAATGTGTTTTCTGTTCTCACGTCTCATTCCTTGATACAAAGCCGCCATGACGGTGCGCTGGCTCTCGAACACCGTTACGTCTTCGGAAACGCAAATTTCACGCCTTATCTTCTGCACTGGAGAGAGGATGGAGGGGCTTATTCTCCGACTACACCCTGGCGTCAAGACGACTACATTTGAACCTCAGCATGCCCAAGGCCGGTTAAGCAACGACTTCCGATGCTATGCCAATTTTGAGACCGACATCTGGTCATGGCGATAGATATCGGATTCGGCAAGCACACGGCAGCGTTCTACCGCTCAAACGAGTGGGCCATTCGGGGGTTTTCTTTAACCTCCCAGCTGAATAAATAACCCCGGCGGAAATGACTCGGGAACCAACCAAGAGCCTGTCCGAGTGTCATCTGCTAATGCTACATTAAGATATTCGACCCTTCACGTGGCATCACATAGAGTTGTGCCTCAATGTATCCATGTCTCATACATGATGCACCCGGATCCTTGCGGAACGCAATGACTCAAACATCCACAAAGTTCTCTGACGTAACCGCTGCTAAGAAGATAAGGTAGTTGTTTTTGATCTTTATTCCCTAAGACTTTGATCGCAGCCGAGAGTGTTATACGAACGATGGTGGGTCTTACTAAGGTATGTACGGAACAACCTCCGTCGTTGTCTTATCAGATCTTCTCAAAGCCTCGCCGTACCCGTAACGGGTTTAGCGCCTTATGCTCGGGTCCCGTGCCCTAGCGCCAAGCTTTGCGCTGCATGCAATAATCTACGGAATACGGAATATACAGTAATCCATCATAATTTGCGGGATTTTCGACCAGCTTCCATCGACTCCGAAGAAGCTGAGAAATCCCTTGGACTCCAACGTGGTGATTATCGATGATTCTTACCCCCCCCTGTTGCACGCCGTCCGGAACTCGGATGGCACATGGTGGCTCCGCTTAGGTCCAGTACTGTCATCCGCTTATCTCATACAGTACATCTACATGCCTTCTCTACGCTGCCATGCCCTGGCTGGAAACTGTTTTCCAGCCTCCAGGCCTTCATTGTTCTCTTTTTACCTCCCTGACATCTGCAGACCATTTGTTATCCAAAGCCACCTTAATCTTGAACTCCGCTACTGTACAAATTTCCTACAGACGCAGGAAGCTCTTTCTCCTACAAAGTCTTGCTAATGTATCTTCTCTTCTGGTAAATCCTTTTTAATTTTTATCTACCGTTAGCTAGAATCTAATCTGACATATGAGAGAATAAAAAGTTGAGAATCTTTAATTCGATTGATGTGATCTTCAAGTAACGTGACTTCTCATTCTGCAATCTGTCAACATTTTCGATTCATATAAGTCTGCACGTGTCTTTTCAGTTCTTTTATCTTTGCTTATTCTTTGCTTATATGATTATACTGAATGAAGCACTGGGTGAAGCACTGAATGGAGCACTGAATGGAACACTGGGTGAAATACTGGATGAAGCATATATGGAGCACTGAATAAAGCATTGAACACTAGATAAAACACTGGGTGAAATATTGGTTCCGGGCCTCTAGGATTGGAAGTTCACCGAGAAGTGTAAAGCGAAGATAATGGTCTCCCCGAAAATAATATTGGACAAGCAGAATATTTGCTGAAGTAGTATAGTCATCAGCTCGAATCCAATCACAAAGCTTGTGCGGAAATAAAGGTAGTGGAACCATCAATGTTGACTTTCAATGTCCCATTTGCCACTAGTCAGAAAGCTGATCTGGCGCGCGGTTCTTTTTTGCGGACTTTCGACCACGACTGGTGATTGGCACAAATAGGACGTATGGCAAATGAAGGAAGTTTATGAGAAACGGAGAGTACTACGTACAAAATCAGGGATCGATCCGGGAAAGGGTGAACAAGCGGAAAGCGCGGCTGATGCGGCTATTGCAGGGACCAGGTTTGATATTGGTGAGACGAGAACAGTCTTCAATACCATACCTTCAGATAGGGAACGTGATTCCCTATGGCATTAATCTGTGAGTTAATTTTTTTGGCTGCATCGCATCATCGATAAGTTAACGACCATAGAAGCCCCCACCATCTTAGCACTACGACGGGACCCAAGGCTCCTTAAGCTTCCTCCGTATGTGTCGGCATTATGTATACTCGTTGGGGTTGCCTGGCTTTTTTTGCTGCCTCTGAATGAATACTCGAGAAATACATACATCTCAGAGAACGCGCTCCTGCCTGGCCAGGTACATACCTACTTTGGAGGTAGCGAGCAGAGCGTTTTCAATGCTTATAAGAACGAGGTCCAAGCCTTGGCGGGAAAGGAGCATGGGGAGTACGTGACGTGGTCGGTACTGCTGACGAGACGAGACTATGCTAAAGAAGTATCAACAGGATTGCAGAGAAGCTGAGCGAAATATTCACCTCGACTGGATTGAAGGCTGCCAGGCAAAAATATGAGTACCAAGCTGCGGGGAACACCTATGACGGAGAAAATGTCTATGCGATACTTCATGCGCCTCGAGGTGATGCTACCGAGGCCATTGTACTTGTTGCTGCATGGACAAATATGGATGGGGAGTTGAACCAAAGCGGGGTTGCGCTGGCATTGACGTTGGCAAGATATTTCAAGCGTGGGTTTCCTTGATCACACAAGTGAAAGGGAACTGACGTTGGTTCAGGGTGGTCACTATGGTCCAAAGATATTATAATCCTGATCACATCGGACTCCAAAGCTGGTCCCCAGGCCTGGGTCGACGCATACCACGATGAACACTCGTCTCCCGCAGTGGCTCCTTTACCCCTAAAGAGCGGGGCGTTACAAGGGGTATTGGTCGTGGACAATCCCTTGAATCACCGCTTTGAATCTCTGCATATAGTCTACGATGGTATCAATGGTCAGCTTCCCAACCTAGACTTGTTCAATACCGCCGTCTCCGTGGCCAGCGGGCAAATGGGTATCGGCGTGTCCCTCCAACGCATGTGGAAACACAATGATAGCTATAAGGAGCGATTGCAGACCATGCTACGAGGTATGGTCAGTCAAGGTCTTGGGCACGCGTCGGGTCCACACAGTAGTTTTATCCCCTATCACATTGATGCTATCACGTTACAAGCGGTAGGGGAAGGTTGGCAAGATGAGATGGCAATGGGAAGATGTGTGGAAGGTACCTTTCGAAGTCTTAACAACCTGCTCGAGCATTTCCATCAAAGCTTCTTCTTCTACCTTCTTATGCAGGCGGACCGTTTCGTCAGCATCGGCACCTATCTTCCCAGTGCCATGCTTGTAGCCGTCAACTTTACTATTATGGCAATTGCCCTGTGGATCCGAAGCGGGCGCGCTCCTGCCCCCAATATAGCCTCTACGGCCAGCGAGAAGCACGAGAAGCCTGATGTCGACGTCATCCAAAAAGATGGAATGCTTGCCATCGTTCCGAAACAGGATCTTACGATCCAGGAGCGCCAGCTCTTCCTCCCAGTCGCCCTTGTCGCATCCATCCACTTTCTCGGCGTCGTTCCTCTTTACATCTTCAATAATACCACCCGGACAGTAAGTCGCCTCCTTCACGCCACCCCCTTTCCCTGTCAGGAACTAACCACTACCGCAGACCCTTCCCCAAACTCTCACAACTTTCACACTTTCCAACCTCCTCCTCCCCACTCTCCTTGCTGTTCTAATCTCCCGTTATGCCCCTCTGACCCCGCACCACCTCCTCCTCTTTCACTGCTTCTCCCTCCTCCTCCTCGGAATGTTCCTCGCCACCCTCGCCACCCTAAACTTCTCCCTCGCATTCCTAATCGGCCTGCTTTCTACGCCCCTTTCCTTTCTCGGCCAGCCCTTTTCATCCTTATCCAATACCGAAAACGACCACCAAAACCCTCCGAGGCGCAGTGTCGTTGTCAAGATACTATGCAGTGTGCTACTACAGCTACTTAGTCCGCCGGTGGTGGTCTTTGCGGCGTGCAGAGCTTGGGGCGTTGATGTGGGGGAGATGCTTGTGGAGGCGGCGTTTGGGTGGAGGGTCAGCGGGTTGTGGTCGCAGGTGGTCGTTTGGTGTGTTTGGTGGCCTGCCTGGTTGGCGGGGAGTGTGGTCGTAAGTCCTTTCCTGTAAAAGAGTGGATTGGGAGATAGATGTCGTACGGTCACCATATAGGTTTTGTCTACTCTGATAGACACCAACGCGTTTTGACTATGTTATAAATTCTGTGGTATAGTTAAACCGCTTGCCTAATGCAATACAAGTAACCTACGATCTCACGTCCAGATGTGCGAGACCAACAAGGTTTGTGGCGTTATACATGCTAATCTATGCTAACGCCCAGTCTAAAAACTGCGAACTACATACCATGGGCTTCCCTTCTTACGCCGCCCAAACATCCTTTCCTACCCCCTCGATCCAGTTCCCCAGCTGATTAACACTACTATCCCAATCCTTCAACCTCACCCTCATATTATCTATCTGCTTCATATCCAGTACCTTCGGCTGCACCCAATTAATTCTCGCAATCTCCGCCACCTGATCGATACTACCCTTCAGCAACCCCAAACTCAGGGCCTTCATGATCAATATTTCAATTTCCTGCGGCTGTACATTTGTCTCTTGGCTGATTGTGGCAAAAGTCATGGCGCGGTCGTGCGGCGGCCGGCGGAACACGGCTTCGGTGAGGGCGGAGAGGGAGATTTTCTGGTAGAGGAAGGTTTTGTGGGCTTCGAGGAGGGAAGATTTGGAAAGGTTGGCTTCGAGGACGTTGTAGGCGGCTAAGTCGCCGCGGTTGAAGGCGAAGAGGAGGTCACGGAGCCAGGCGTGAGGGGTGGGTTGGAGAGAGGAGAGGATGGGGTGGAGGAGGAGCTCGCCGAAGTTGTAGATGCTGTCTGAGATGAGGGCCGCGACGCTGAGATCGTATGCTCTAGATTGGGCGTCTGATTCTGTAAGAGACTCGAGGTCGATGCAGGCAAGGTAGAGGAGGGCGTTTTTGTAATAGGCGCCGAAGTCTAGGGTGGCTTGGTAGTAAGCGGCGTTGATGCGGTAGAAGGTGGCATGGACTTCGGTTTCAACGCTGTCGAACGTGTCGAGGATTGATTCCGCGGTGTCAAGGTCCTTTCGGGCGCCGGAGGTATCTTCAAGACGGAGTTTGACGTCGGCAGCCGCTACAAGGGCGTAGACGTAGGCATCTTGGGAGGAGGGCTTGTTGACCTTTTTAGTCAGGTCTGTGAGGAAGGTGAGGCGTTCATGCTCATCTGAAGATTGTCAGTGCGGTACTTGGTACTTTAGATTGGACTCTGTACCTGAGCATTGAGTGGCTGCCTGTAAGCCTAACGAGACGAACTTGAGCTGGTTGATCTTCTCGGCAAAGCTTAAGATGAATCTTCTAAACAACGGCAATCTCTGTGAGGTACTAGCTGGGGTATTAAAGTATTCAATGAGAACGTCAGTAAGTTGGTGCCATAATTTGCGTTCCCAGTAGTCCTCTATCATCAGGAAGCTTGCTTGTAATTCTTCAGGAGCAGCTTCGCGTTGTTCGGATAGGAAATTCGAGATTACTTCTGGATCCATCTCTGTTATATCCCGAATTCTTTGAGGTCTGGAGACTTCGAGCTCGAACGCTTTCCAATGGTAGAGGAGAGAGGGTTGAAATAGCTTGGCGGTTAAAGATAATAGAGCTCGTGGTTGCCGCTTCTAGCGTAAGTTGGGTCAACAAGGGTGGTGCAGCACCTCTTATCCCTCCCCTCTTTAAAACCCCAACGTCCGCGCATTCAGAAACAATCTAGGCCAGATGACTTCAAAATGGTTCTCGCGGTGGATATCCAATAGAACGGTGCGCCGCCAACTCTGGCTATTCTGACCAGCAGATCGCTACCACCCAGTCTTAAAAAGCGTGTGCACACAAAGTGCAAAATGTATGCGAGGCATGAGAACCGACACGCAACGTGTCTGCTTCTAATCCACAATGCACTGCATGAGTGAATGGCTGAGCTCCTGTGAAAGGATTCCCCGCGCCGTTTAATTTATGAAGATTTACCACAGTACTCGCTTTTCCCCATTCAACTCCAACCCTTCACCATTCCCAAGCGCTATGGCTGTCCTGAAAGACCTCACAGATGAGTTTCTTGTCGAAGTCGTTAAGTTTTTAGCCTGCGACAAGACCACTCTTCACAGTCTAGCCACTGTGTACAAGAAGCTAAATGGATTAGCAACTCAAATACTAGCCCGTGATGTCGATATTTATGTTCATAATCAAGATCAAGGTAAGCAGGACGTCTTCATGGTGGAAACTCCTAAATTATGCTGTAAATTCCCTCAATTGCTGTCACCAATCATAGTGACTAACATCGGTAATAGTATTCGCTCGGAAGTACGATCTTCTGATGTCTAGCCTTGACAAGTGGTCAGATCTGAACTTTTGCGTGAGAACAATTACTATCAGGTACAAATGAGTCAAGAGCAAACGAAATCAACCAAAGAAGGCTGCCATTTCACGCGCGAATGAACTACTGAGGAAACTACTAAATATCAGGTCACTTTGCATAGTCTGGGGAGATAACGGAAGTACATTCGTGCCTGACTTCCCAGACCATATGGAACACCCTCACCTCAAAGAAATCACATCACTGGGTTGGAAGACTTCTTTGGATAAAATCTGCGACTACATGGGCTTAAAAAGTCTGTCGAGCATCGTCGTCAAGAACTTAGATCAAGGATCGAAGGTGTCTTTCAAACGCATGAATCCAAACCCAGCAGGAAGTGATGGTGCCAACCTAACTTACATGGATTTAGGCGTGCCACACTTACCCCATTCAGAGCTACGTAAAATCTTCGAACTCGTGTCCACTGTCGTCACTTTGCAATGCGCCATGCCTGGTCTTAGGAATCGGGAGCCCCGTTGCCATTAAGACGCCTTAAGACTATAATGATGTCACCTCTTTCGCCGGCCCTGATGGCGCAAGCCTTTCCACCGTTACAGGCATGTCTGGTTGAGCTAAGGCTCAGCGATGGGCTCATTACAAATTGGCCCGGCCATGATGGCACGCGGATTGACACAAGCAAGTTCACATGCTTGAAAGTGTTGGTAGTGCCGTCCGCTTGTTTTTTCAGAGGCTCGCCAGAAGTAGAGAGGAGGGGCGTGAGGGAACTGCTTCCTCCTGCTCTCAAGGAGCTGAATGTACGTCCATTCAGCTCGGTACAGAGGCTCTCGCGCTAACCCAAGCCTCCACTAACATTAGCTGTTGTTAAAGTTCGGCAATCATTTCCTTTACACCGATGATGATGAGCTGCCTCAATGTTTTCCTGATGGGAAGTATAGTAATCACTTCGAACTTCAACACTTGTACCGATACGCATGGCTATCGGAACTCGCTGAAGCCAACATTAAGGACAATGGCTCTTTCGTTCTACGCAAAGTCACTATGCAGGAACAGATCAAGCACCTGAGGGGGTTCCGCTATGGTAGGTATGTCTGGGAGCTGCCATTGTATTTACGTAAGATTTGTGCCAGTGCTGAGCTTGATTTAGAGGTGTGGTTACGAAAGCCAAAAGAGCTGGGGAGTGGATTGAATTAGCTGTTTTCGGTGTGCTTCATGTACTTGCTTCCGAACATAGGTATTTACATAACTAAATAGCCGCTAGCTTTCACATACTCTATAGCTCGGTTCGTCAAGCCGAAAATTCCGTGCTATCTGACGATCATTTTATTCATGAGATCTTACTGCAATTCCTCGTCTTGGAGCCGCATTTGCCATTCTCGCGCGTGATTTCAGGAAAGGCCGAGTTTGGCCTGGTGGCTACTGTAATCTGGGACTCGAGACGAAGCACCTACCTGAACGAGAAAAGTAAATGAGGAGGGTAATGACAGACTCTCGCCGTATGAAAGAGATGAGGATCAGCCCAGACCAACGAAACTCAGGACGCCGATAAACGAATGGATGAGGAGCGGGTGGTCGAGAGAGCGTAAGAAGGTGACGTGGAAGGAGGTGTCTGGAGTATAGTGTACCGACGATGACGACGAAGTCAGAAGCACGAAAGATCGCCATCGTAAGGGGAGATCTTTCGACTGAGGTTGGCGGCGTTAAATTTGAAAGCCATCGTCACAGCTGGATAGCCTGGGTTGTAGGTCCGAGCGAACACTCATGAGACGGGAATGCAGCTGGGTAAATAGTGTAAGCGAGCTGTGCGAGGGAGAAGGGAAGGTAGGTGGATGGAGGAGACCTTCCGGGCGATTGGAGAAGGGAAAAGGAGGGCAGAATAAAATAAACAAGGAACTGTGAGGGTTTGAACAATGGCGGGGAGGAATTTTGGAACAGGGAATGAGGTTGACATCAGACTCTCTTCTCTGTCGTCGCCGCTTGTCTAGTAGACACGCGCTCGAAAGCTAGGCGTCTAAGTCTCGCCGTTGCCGTCTGTACGACCACTGTAACTCCAACGTAATGGTGAAAGAGAAACGTAATGATTTCTGATATATATATGGAATTAGGCATCGGCAAGCTTGGAGCATATTTCTGATATCTTGGCTTTAGGTGCTCTCAACTCTCAAGTCTCAAGCAACATAAGGCTTGGCGCTTCAGCCAGCGGCAGCTTTTTGCGCTAGTGCGGCAAAACCCCCGGATTTAGCCACGACGTCAACCAAGACTCGGAAAGTACAGATTCTGGTGGTCCAGCACACAGCCATGCAAAAGTGCTGGGCCGCTCCAGCTTCGAAAGGCTTGCGTACATACAACCGATCTCAAAGGACGTGCAATGCCACCGTGGTTACCCGAAGAGGACTCCAAGATGTATCAATCACCAGGACTGGGAAGCCCATCATACGAGTCCAAGGCGGCCGATCATCACTAGGTGGACATACTGCGACAGTCTTTGGGGCTACGGGGTTCTTGGGCCGCTACATTGTTCAACGACTGGCCCAGCGAGGATGTACTGTCGTCGTACCCTTCCGAGAGGACATGGCTAAGCGACATTTGAAGGTTACAGGAGATTTAGGAAGAATTGTCTTTATGGAATTTGATCTTCGCAACACCCAATCATTGCAAGAGAGCGTACGGCATTCAGACATGGTTTATAACCTCATCGGCCGAGACTACCCTACGAAGAACTTCGACTTTGAGGACGTCCATGTGGAGGGACCAGAGCGTATCGCTGAAGCTGTGGCTAAATACGACGTGGATCGCTTCGTCCATGTTTCTTCATACAATGCCGATAAGAAATCTCCATCAGCATTCTTCCGATCTAAAGCCAGGGGCGAAGAAGTCGTGAGGACCATCTTCCCTGAAACAACAATTGTCCGACCCGCTCCTTTGTTCGGTTTCGAAGATCGCCTTCTGCATAGACTAGCAGGCATAACGAACACATTGACCGCAAACCATATGCAAGAACGCTTTTGGCCCGTCCATGTAAGACCCCAAAATGTCCCTTGACACTGTTAATGTTAATGACAACAAAACCTCCAGGCTATCGACGTTGGCAAGGCGCTCTACCAAATGATCGAAGACGACTCCACCGCCTCCGAAACCTACGAACTCTACGGCCCTACAAACTATTCCATGGCTGAGATCGCCAAGCTTATCGACAAAGAAATCGTCAAGCATCGCCGCCATATCAATCTCCCAAAACGTCTATTAAAGCCAGCCGCCGAGTTATATAACAAGCTAATTTGGTGGTCCAAGACGTCGGCGGACTCTGTGGAGAGGGAATTCCTTGACCAAAAGATCGATCCTAAGGCGAAGACGTTTAAGGATCTGGGGATTGAGCCCGGAGATTTGGCGAATTTCACGTTTCACTATCTGCAAGGATATCGAAGCGCCGCTTTCTATGATTTGCCGCCGGCGACGGAGAGGGAGAAGAGGGAGGAGAAGAAGTATTTGCATGTCATTGATAACCAGTGATTTCGAAGATGGATAGGAGTTTCATATTTTGCTTTTTTGTTACTTACTAAAGGAGCATTCTCTGTACATAGGCTCCGTAAGAACAAACTCTAGACACTGCTAAGTTTCTAAAAGCTCCTCCACCCAATTACTGCTACCGTAGCCATCTCACCGTTCTAATTCCATCACCCCCCGAAGAAACAAAGTCGGCCTCTTAAATTGTCACTCCTTGCTCAATCAGCTCAGCCAAGGTATTTCTACTACTGTTTGCTTGTTTGCCTCCCTAATAGCCATCATAGCCTTCACCACTGCATTCATTTACGCCGCCCCTCCTACCTTAATCGGCTCAGTCAAGGTACTGCCAATATCGGCTGTGTGTTTACCCCCATAATGTCTACCAAAATCCCACTACCGGCTCCATTTTAGCCGGCCCCGGCTCGTCCATCCTTATCCGTTCGCCCCCTTCCTCGCCTTCGACTTCTCCTAACTACTCTAACCCCTTGATCTCCTTGGGGAAATCTTGCGGCATTCATAAGTTGAAGAAGTGGGGGGGGGGGGTTCGGGGAAAGCAGAAGCAAGAAGCTGGATGTGAAGAAAGAACAACGAGAAGACAAAACTGCATAGCCGATGGATGGGAATGGAAACCAAGACGTTTCGATGCAAACAGCTTTCGCTTTTGCGAGAAGGCTTCGTCACGAGTGGGTGTGGTCTTTGAAACATGGCGAGCCATGATGCAGCGCGAGTTAGTTGTTGGTGCACAGGAAAGCGAGTGGACAAGAGTGCGATTTCTGGTCGTTGAAGGGGGTGGGGTGGTTCTTTCATTATAAACGTTTCATAGACGAAGATTGCCGATGTGGGATCTTTGCTAAAAAGTCCGATGGTTATGTTGGATGTGATAGCTGAAATTCTTTTATATGACATCTTCTCAACTCCAGTCCTTCCTCCATTGGCAAAGGAACTCCTCCCGTATTCTCACAAAAAAAACCCCATGCGCCCAAGACACACACCAAAGACCCTACCCGCCAGAGCCACTCTTCCGACCCCCCTCCGCATTCCTCTCATCCAGCTCTTGAAACCCTCTCAAAATCGCATTGCCCTCTTCCAACCCATCAGGATCTATGTGTCGAGAAGTAAGCGATTCGTGACATGCATTCATAAGATATTCAATCGCGTACCAATTTTCAGACCATACGACGCTTGGAAGTTTGTTCTGCTTCCCCACCCGTCTTTGACAATTTTGTAGTTGCTGGGGGCGACATACTGGGCCTCTTTTGGGGTGCTGTTGGATTGTTTTGAGGTGCCGCTGCTAGAGCTAGTGTTGTTGGCTTGATTGTGTGGAGGCATCGTGGGTGCTTTTGCGACAAGATCAAAATAGAGAGGTCGGATGGGAGTCAACGTACTTGAGATCTACCTTACCTAGAGTTAAGATAAGATAAGCCGCGCTAACCAACAACCACGCGGCAGCGCTACTGCAAGGCCCCGTCATCACCCCGGGTTGCTCCCTAGCAACCAATGTTTACAAGCGAAGAAAACCCAGCCATCTCCCAACTTGCCAGCCACACCCCCAACCTTTTGGACTCGGAATACTGGTCGTGCGAATCTAGGAAATTTCTAAGGGGAGAAAAGATTCTGACCCATTACCCTTCACTGTGTATATGTGGATATTGTCTGACGATTCTAGTTCTAGAAGATCTCGAGACCTTCTTCACTACATTCCTCGATTTACATACCTCACATAAGCCTCATCTTCTCAAGAGACCAAGACAATTATAAGACATTCCACGGGAAATCTCATCCACGAGGATTGCTTGGCAGCCACGGGACTCGTCCTTCCAAGAAGGACTCGGCAGCGAGTGGAGGCTACATCGAGCTGGCTGTAGGCCACCAAGCCAGCCAAGATGGCAAACATGAGATTTGCCCTCGGTTTCAAGCGTACCTCCTCATACTCAGGTGATCAGAAGCCGAACTTTAGCTAACAAAATTTTAGGATTCATCCCATTCCTCGGCTACCACCATGTCCTCATGATCCTTATCGCCATCGCAATAATCCTCCTCTCTCTCCTCCTAGCCGGCTGCTCATCATCATCGCCTCTGATACCAAACATCTTCCTAATATCACTCTACTACCAAAAAGGCACACCGACTTTTGATCCAGCGCAAGTGGATCCCGGTGTCACGACCGCTATTGCGAACATAGTTGGCCAGGCTAGACTGGAAGTCCGAGTAGGCTATTTTGGCATCTGCATAAATCCAGACGGAGGAGCGTTCTTGTGCAGTAACAATGCAAGCAGTCTGGCGGGCCAAGTGAGCGTGGATCAGGATCCATTGAACCTGATATGGGTGGCTAGCACGTTCAAGGATAGCATTGTTTTCCCGTACCTAATGTGAGTCTCGCATTCTCGTCGTTGTTTGTCTGAAACCCGCTAACATTACCCCGCAGAATCGTCGCCATAATCCTTGCTTTCGTTTGCTTCCTGCTACTCGCCACTTTCCCTGGCTGGCACGAGGAAGTCGACGAACGCGGCTCGGAGCACGATGTCAAACCGTTCCCTTCACGCCCCGTCTCTCAAATCGCGCTTGCCCTCATCTTCATCGCCTCTGTTTTCGTGCTCGTGTCCGTGCTATGGCAACATACAGCATCAGTTGCAGCGAGTACGATAGCGCAAGATTTGGGGAACGGGAGTGTAAAGAGTGGAGTGGGGACGTCAGCGATGATACTGGGCTGGTTTGGATTCGCATTGTTGATTATTGTGACGATTGGGTTGTTGGTGATGATATTAAGTATCAGTTTGCTGGATCGGTTGACAGATGAATGATGAGGGAATTCTCTGGTGGAAGAAGAGACAGAAAGATTGCTGGACATGATAATATGCATAGATCCTTGGAAATGATTTGTTTTCAGCGATGCATTTGGGTTGGTCAGTAAGAGAGAGAGGGAAAGACCGACACCCACATATACCCTTCCAGATAGCCGATTGTACAGCGCTTCCATTTCTCGGACATTATTCCTGGGGCATTTTCAGGGGTTTTCGGTTGTCTTCGACACATTTTCGATGAAACAACTCAATATTTGGGATGGTCTTTCAAAGTTCTGGATTTGCCCGGGGAAGGAAACAATACATAACAGGGACTTGTTGGGGCGGAAAATCTTTTTGTACATACTGTAGATGGCTGGTGGATGAAACCGAGCATGAGGACATGAAATCCATATGCAAAACGATATGCTATTCCTGTTTTGCCTAGTGACTGTTTCGTGATTCTTTCAGTGGGAACAAAGATTAATTCCGAGATTAATTCCGAGAGTAATCAGGCCATGAACTCTTTCATAACGCCTTGGATATCCCGTTCTATAACGCCCCATAACGCTGCATGACCCTTTGACAATATAAAAAAGCTCCCTTCAATAGAACATAGAGCGACGGCGCGCATCTTCCATATAGTCAAAACTTCCCGTGAAAAATGTTCCTCTAGGGTGCCGCTCTCATCCTTCGCGGTTTCGCGACGCAGTCATAACTCGCAACATGGAAGGCTTACTTCCCATATGGTAAGCCACCCGCACCCACACCACCTGGCTGAGTATAGCCTCCGTCTCCCAACGCCGGAAACGTCGTATCATACCACTGACCACCCGGACCAGAAGGGCCGTCATCGTAATTCGGCTTAAAGCTCTGGTAGCCGTTACTCTGGCCGCCGCTACGCCCGTTATTCTGTACATCGTCAAGAGATTTGTAGCCGCCTCTGCTTCGCCCCCTGTTGTTGTTGTTGCCGCCGCCGCGACCACCACCGCCACCGCTGCCGCCGCCTCGTCCTCCTCTCCTGTCGTTATGTGGGGGGTACCGATGTTGGCCACCTCCACTAGCATTGCCACCTCTTCCTCGGCTTTGATCTCTCCCTCCTCTGTAGCCAGGATTGCCGCTAGGTCTCCGATTTTCGTCGTTGTTGTAGCCGCCTCTATGGGGCCCTGGGGGTACGAAGCGGTGGGTTCCTCTATCCGGTAGCCCTGCATCTTGGTCGTGCCGTCTCTTGAGGTTCTTGTGTGCGAAGAGGCTCTCGTATTCCCCTTCTCCTTCTACTTCCCGCTCGACCCGCAATTGGACCTTCTCGCCTACTACAGATTGGAAAACGAACTGCTTATCCGCGCTCACTGGCTGCCAATTCTGGATCCTGCCGGCATCAATCGGCCGAGCCCCTTTTAATAGGGCCAGAACAACGATAGGCACAGGATTGTCGGTGTGAAAAGCGGAATTGGGTGGCACAGGCGCAACCCGTGCAGCCCAGATCTTGGATTCGTAGATTGCCATGCCCGTTACTTGCCAGGTCTGCTTGTAACCGATGCCGCCTACTCGTTCGAGGATGGATGGTTCGCAAGGGCGTGGGGTAATAAGGATGCTGTTTGCCAGGAATTTGACTTCACTTTCGGGCATCCCAGATGGAAGGTTTACGAGGGTGAGAAGCCTAGCGGTGTCGACCGGAGAGATTAGGTAGCCAGTGTAGAAGACGGTGCGCTTGATCTCATAGCGATAGGCGTGAGATGAGGCTCCAGATCTGACGGCAGTGTTGTGGTTGTTGATCATGCGCTGAACTTCGGCAGTCTCGATGACCGGATCCAACGTAGTTACAGCATCTGCTACTTGAATCACCTCCGCTGTTATTGGTTTGCGAGGAGTCGGCGCTGTAGGCGAGAGGAGCGTTTTGTTGAAGGTCTCAAAGAAGTCTCTGAAGGCTTTGGTATGCTTTGGTCTGTCCTCATATATTCGTATCTCATCAGCGTCTTTGTAAGTGTGTACTATATCTCTCAAGAGGGCCTGCTTATACAACATTGTACTCCCAAATTTCTGGTTGTTCGGCCCAGTTTGAGGTTTCAAGCATATCATGTCAAAGGGCAGCTTCTTGCTTGCAGCTATTCGCTTGATTAGATCCGCGAAGTTATGTTCTGCGCGGCCCGTAAGCAGAATAGTGAGGGCATCTTTTTGCTGGATGCTTAGCTCTACCAGGTTGACTAGTTGCTCGTTCCACCATCCTTCCCAAGCTTTGGGTTCCTCTTTCTCGATTCCTTCACCAGTTGCCTCCAATATGCGCTGATCATGCCACCAGCCTCCATTGAGAAAGCACTCTTGGGTTTGGAGGAACCCTACAGTTTGTCCTGTCCATAGCTTTTGGTTTGGTAGCGGGCTCATGAACAAGGTGTTGTCGAAATCATAGACATGTAGAGCTTTGACCAGAGAGACAGGCGGTAGATCTCGGCTGTGACATGACCATCTTTTCAGGCCAGTAAGAGTGTGGGTGACAATCCTACGCGTCGTTGAGTTCACCGACCCGGTCGCTAAAGGTGCACTCATCTTTGTCGGATCTTATAAAACCTAGCTATGTCAGTTAGAGCTCTGTGACTTCCATCTCCCCCAATCTAAGAGAAGCCGTGAAGGTACATCTTGAAGCGCGCTGAGCATCGAATGATATGACATTGTGCTGCTTGTCTTTCAACTGTTCTCCGCTACTCGTAGGGCTTGCCGAAAGGATCGACATACCACCACCGTTACCCTGCAGTCACCTCGAGTACATCAATCGCTTCCACGTTCACAACCATCTTCCCTCCTCATACTTACCTTTTTGGGCCTCTCGTGATCAAATAGACGAGTAGGCATAACTCGAGCCCTGCATTGTACAACGCGGCGGCAAGTGTCATCGAGCTATCTTCGGATATCTCGCCGGAGCAATTTTTGATGGTCTATGTTGCCTTTGTACGCTTCTTTTCATTGACGCCCTGGCCTTGCGCCATGGGTTGAAGAAGAGACTCACTGTCATTCCAGTAAATTGATGACGCGTCTTGTTTACAAATGAGCGCTTTACTTCTGAATGCTATATTACCTATTTCTGTTTTTTCTATTAGCATATTGACCTGGATCAGGGTCATGATCGACTTCTTAAAATCAAGGCTTCCATATACTACGTAGAAGTACCTACGGAGAATTGCACTTGCAATTCGAACCCCTTGGAGAAGGCGTTTTGCCGAACAATAATCGTCCAAAGGGGCCCTGGAGGTGGAGAAAGGTAGGGTGCCTTCCCTCTCAAGCCATAGGGTAAGCATTAAACAGTGACGAGACATCACTGTAGCTGCAATTCTGTGTTTCAAGTCCAAGAGACATAAAACGGTCAATTCGTAGTACCAGAAAGCCATAGGTCACCTATGCACCTAGAGCCATTGAATCTACGAGTTAATGGATTTCAAATTCCGTGTCTTCCAACCCAGGCCACTCCAGCGCCTCGCCGTTCATAATCTCGTGGACATAACAATCACCAACCAACAGGTAATGATTCCCTTGTGGCCGTAGAATTGCGGGAGCTCCACTACCGTACAGAAGGCAAATCACGTCTCCGACCTCCTCCAGAGGTTTCCCGAGCCCGATATATCCGCGCTCAGTGACAAAAATGCGTCGCCGGTACGAGTCAGCTTCATTTGCAGCTAGAGACCATGCAAAAGAGCCTTGCTTGAAGGAGTGGTCGAAATGACAGTGCTCTGGCTCAGGATGACTCTTTTGCCATTCCTGATGTCGTACCTCCTCGTGCCAATCGTTAAGGTATTTCCCAAATTCTGGGCCGGCAATGCTGCCGGAATTGTCGGTGTTGAGAATTACCGTACGCCAGTAAACCTCTTCCCATGGCAAACGGTGAGGATCACCTTTGCTTGTCGATTCGCCCGGCCTCAACGGACAAGCTAGATCCTGTCCATTAAACGAATCGTGTAAAGGGCTTTGCGAAGCTGGCGCTTGAGCAGCTGTATGCTTCTGGATAAAGGCAAAACGCTCCCGCTCAAGCACTGCCCAGGGAGAATTGACGCCTCTTGCTTGGACGTCGTCACCCATCTTAGGACCAAGGGATTTGATGCAATCGAGTTTTCGGCCTCGAACATAGAGTACCTCCGAATCATCGGTGAAACGGATTCGTGAACCCGAGAATCCGCATACGGAAAATCTTTGCTTTCGGCTCATGAGCTGCTGCTCGACAATTCTCGATGCATTTGGATCAGGCGGGATGGAAAGCCAGGTTGGCAATTTTGACTTTTCTCCTTCTCTAATGCCAGCACCGTAAAGCAACCATAGAGGGCTCAAGATACCGATGGAAGGTTCCTCCATGTGTCTCAGAAGAAGGTTCTTGCCTATATGGAGAAACACGCTCCGCTCATCAGAACGATAATCTGGCTGGAAAACTGGGTTCTGTGCCTCATCACTGAGACCCAACCAAGCGTAAACTTTGTCCACAGCCATGGTTGCTTGTAGTTTGGCGTCCGAGAAAATCAGGTATGATAATGGTAGAGCACAATTTTCGTTCCGCAGTTTCTGGTATACTGTTCTCAACGAGAAGATTGCAGAGGGTAAAGAGCCTTCAAACTCGAATTGCGCAGGGATTACGTTGGTAACCTTCTCCAGATGACTGTACTCCAAGGTCATTGAGCCGAAGACTACCATTAGCTTTTTGCTAACTGCAACCTCCTGCATCACCCAAACTCGGTTAAAGTAAGGTCTATCATAGAATCGTCTTAAGGCTTGCCAAAAGAGAGGTCGAGAGATACTACCAATACCGAGATTGTTGAGGTTATCCTCTAGTAGTCTTCCTTTCCATTCAGGGTGTTGCATTATATGGAAATACAAAGTTTGGATCAAGGCAGTTGCAAGAAAGCCGTCATCACCGGCTCCACCAAGCCATACAATAGTTTGCATAGATTGTGCGTAAATGTGTCTCATCAACTGTATCTGGGCAGCCTTTTCATCTGGATCGTTCTGACAAATGCATATAGCGTCAACCCAGACCCAGCGATGCTTTCGTGTTAGTCGAAGATTGAAAAGCGCCGCTTCTAAATTCCGGGTAATATGTAAGTAGCAGTCGTCGCACTTCAATCTGGTAGTGACCTTGTCGTCACCCCAAACATATGATAAAGCAAGATAGCTAGGGTGTTTATCGATGGAGAAGTATTCCAACCTACAAACGAGCTTGTTCTGATCAGAGTCAGGCTCCAAACAGAGCAACCGAATTGGATACGGCCCAAACAGCGGGCGGTATTTGTACAATGGATAGAGATTGGGAGTGCTTGACCGGCGCTGGCGGTTTCTCCAAGACCGGCTATATGGAAATCTGCCGCACGAGGACTCGCTAGGTAGGCGGAATCAACAGCTTGTATGATTGACGCATATAATTAAACACTAAACGATGGTACAAGGAAATTTCTGATTCTTTGTCCAACATGGAAGTACTTACAGGTTGAGATAGTGGGAGATGATTTCAGCCATGTGGCTGTATGACAGTAATTGAGTTACTTTTCTACTTTCTGACTTCTTCAACATAAGCTTAAACTTCGAAGCATTTTGGCTGTTGTTCATCGAGAGGTTGTTAGCCAGACCGAAACCCTAGGCAGCAAGCGTTAGAGGAAAATGAAATAAAGCAGCAGCTCACCCACGCTCAGGGGCCAAGCAGTGGGAGTCACCTTAGCATAAAACGGTCGAGTACTCTTAGAGTTCACCCAGTTCTCAACAGTGGGTAAGGTTAGAACACATTTCTATCTTCTGCCAGCTTGTGTTTCTAAGTAGATTATGTTTAATTATAGAGCGCACAAGCGACATTTCTCAGCAAGATTCTGTCTAACAATCACCACAAACCAGGCTCAAGTTTCAAAATGGTTCAGTTATTCTGGCGCCATAGGATCTATGGCCGAGAAGAGACTCGAGCAAGAGCAAGGGTGGTTGTTGATAGTTTTTGGTCAAGAGGTAAACACTACCGGTTCAGGCTCGCAAGCCCCAATAAGGCATGGCATTAGCCGCATCAACCGCAGAGCCGCACTGACCTGACTGCGCGATGACAGAAGACCGAATACGCCACTCATTTCAACGAACTTGATCAAGTACACTACACCACTTACATTGTCTTTCATGTGCATGGAACAAGAAGACGATATCAAGCAGCGAGTGCTACGAAGCACACTGGAGGAAGTTAAGGCGTCCACACAGATCACAGATGGTCACGATCCTTGCGTCATCTGCCTCGACTCAGTCTCCGAGAGAGCTGTTGCGTCTCCCTGCCGGCATCACAGCTTCGACTTTTTATGCCTCGTGAGCTGGCTAGATCAGCGCGCACAATGCCCTCTATGTAAGTACTCGACTTATCTTGGTTCCTTTGCACGAAGGGGCTAATGATGGCGTAGGCAAGACCCAAGTCGTCAGTGTCGAGTATGACTGGAAATCTTCTGAAGATTTCAAGATTTATAGCGTTACACCAACCGGCGCGTCGACTGACAGGTCATCTTCATCTAGAGCTATACCCGAAGGTATCAGTCAACGGCCCCGGGCTAGTTGGAGACCCCGAAGGCAAAACAGGCCATGGCCAACACCAAGTCCTGATGCTGCCCTCCTTCGGCGTAGACAAATCTACCGCCATCAGCTATACTCCTCTCATGTCGGATCAAATCGACTATCAAGGTTCCGGGACCTCACCCCACAGCTCTTCGGCCGCGATGAGGAATTAGTTTCACGAGCGCGTAAATGGATCAGAAGGGAACTGCACGTTTTTGAATTTCTACAATCGAACAGTCTTGAAGCGGAGGGCGTCACTCGAAGAGCGAACAACGTAGAATTCTTACTGGAGTACATCGTCGCTATTTTGAAAACTGTGGATATCAAGGGCAGTGGTGGCCAGGCCGAAGAAATGCTCCAGGAGTTTATTGGCAGGGCCGACACCCGGCTCTTTTTACATGAGCTCAGGGCATGGCTTCGGAGTCCTTACACCTCGCTGGAGGATTGGGACCGTCACGTGCAGTACAACGAGGATCCAACAAGATCGTCTGGTGGTAAAGCGCAGTGCAGGGCTCCATACCAAGGTGCACGAGATCACATCGAGCATAACGTGAGTGGCCCGTCCAAGCACACCAGGGGCCCCAGTAGAAATTTTTCAGGCCAACGCAGCAACCATTACGCACCCTATCAAGATCGCCGTACAGCGAGAGCAAGGCTGCAGTACGTTCAGAATGACCAACCCGGCTGAGTCAATATGCTAGTACTTGAGTATCTTGAAGAGCCACTCGCTAGAACACTAGCTTGATTTACAGGTCCTCGAATTGAAATTTACGTGGTTTGTTATTTGGCCGAGGTTCTAAATCAGAGACTAGTGGACTGTCAAAACCTTGTACTATATGATGCTATGTCAAAAACAGCTCAAGTGTATATATATGCACAGCACATGGTGGCTGCGGGCTCCAGTCTCCCAGGTAGTGAAAGTGGCGAGGCGTCGCTTGTGGTGGGCACTGCCGCGACCAAGGAATGGCTTGAAGATGATGGCATATTGAGGAAGGGCATGTTAGGGAAGGGAATGTGGAGGTAAGCGACTGGATAATGCTTATTAAGATGAAGTGAAAACCCTCTGCATGTCGGAGGATTGAGGGGCAGAAGAACATTTGCCCTTTTCACTGAGAAGAAGAGGTAGAGAGTGAATATTCCCGATGTGGAGGAGAAGTATCAGATCTCAACGGCAGGAGTGATCGAAGACCATAAGGATAACGTCAATTGTGTATCTGATGGAAAGGCAAAATACACCGAGGCTTTCAGCTTCGATGCTGGACCAATTTTGAAAGTAGCTTTCCAAGGAGAGCTAGAATAAGCATTGCCCAGAACTCAGCTTTGGCAAAAACTAGATAAACGAGCTATGTACGAATACTATAGAGCGTTTATAAGCAAATCGCGAGCAGAACGTTTGACAGAACGGTTCCCGATTTCCGGTCTCCAACAAACATATCCACCACAAACGGTGACTGTTCTCTGCACCCTTTCAGCGTGTTGTCTCCTATTCCTGCTGAACCAGATGAGGCATCAAGTCCTCTGTCCCTTCAGATCCGTGGCAACAAAAGCCTCTACATACTCTAGACGATAGCGTTTAAGGAAATTAAGTCGGGGACAAAATATGAGAAGCTCTACAGAGCATATGGAAGCTCCGGGGATGGTATTAGTCAACGAGCGCTGTCTCCACATACATATATCTCTCCGGCAGACATATTTTTCTACTCATCCAAAAGCAATGCGTCTGTGGAGCTTGGGGCTCTTTCCAAGCAAAGACTGGCTCGGCTGCAGCACAGGATGGGAATCTGGTGGAAATGTGGATGAGCAAAACCCCATATCAGTCGTAGAGCTCAAATCAATCGCTCTAGATCCTTCTAGGTATAAACAACAAACCCGCTCATCCTCACCTCCTCCTCCCAAATTTCCCCCCACCCTTCCCCTTTGATTGCTTATTCCTAATCTTCAGCGCCCTAAAATTCGCATGTGCCGTCGCAGCAATCTTCTTCTTCTTCTTCGGCGCTTCCTCCCTTTCACCTCCAGCTTTCTCTTCCTTTTTTGTCTCCTTCTGCTCCGGCCCTACGCTCGCTTCCTCAACACCAATCCAAAGTTCATCCTCCTCCAAGGACTCCTCCCAATCCCTATCCCCTAGATCCCCACCCTCGTTATTACCTAGCGCGCCTTCAACAAGCTGTGTCTCCACCACCACCACCTCCGCCTTGTCTTCCTCGATGTCTTTCCCACAATTCCACTCAACCTCGGGCTTCCATTTTGCTACCACAGGCTTCATAATAACCCGCCGCGTGCTCCGCTTCTGCCCCTTTTTCTTCCACACCCTCAACGGTTTCCCATCCCTGCCTCTCCCCTCTTTCGCCAATGCCTCCTCATCCTCGCTCTCGCTCTCTCGGTTGCCGTCGGGGCCGAGTGGCATTTCTCCCATTTGGCTATCTCCTACTAGAACCTTCGGCGCTATCGGTTTCTTGGTTGTAGCGCCGCCATTATCGCCGCTTTGTTCAGCTTCCAGCTCCCGGAGCATCTCTAGGTCGTCGTCTAACTTCTCCTCTTCCAGTTCCCTGAGCCCACGCACCAAGGCACTGAGGCCGCGGCCGGCGGGTTTGGTCCGCACACGGACCGGACTCCAGGGTAGAGCATCGTCGTCTCCGCCATATGCGTCTACGTCGGTATGACCGCGCTGGCTGTCCCTTCTCAAGAATGCAGGGGTTTCATCAAAACGAAGTTTTGAGACTCCACTGCGCGAGCCGGGGGTGCGGCTTTCGACAACGCGGCGGGTCGAGGGTGTGAGGAAGGTGGCGAGGAGGTTGCGCTTTGAGACGCTGGTGGGGGTTTTGGTATGGCGGTTGGGGCTGTCGAGGGGCTTGTCATGATTTTGAACTTTACCGAGGGGTCTTTTGGAAGGAGTAGCAAGGGGGTTGAGTGCAACAGCTTTGAGTGAACTTCGTTTCGAAGGTGTTTTACTGTTGCCCGAAGTGTCGGAAAGCAAGTCGAAAAGACCGAGGACGCGGCCGTCTTTTTGGGCAGTGGGGGCGATGGAGGCATGGTAGTGGATTGGTGTTAGGCTTGAAGAGACCGGGGGGTCGTAAAGGTCGAGGACCGAGGGGTGAAGGGGATGGGAGTGTTTTGTGAGTTTTGAAGGGGTTTGGATGGAGGTTTGGGATTGGGAGGCGGGATGTTGGCGCTTCTTCGAGGGGCGGGGTGAAGATGATATTTGGGACTGGGATTTGGGTTGAGATTGGGTGAGGGAGGAGCGGAGTTTGTCGTAGGCTTTGTATTTCTTTGCTGGATGGCATTAGTGATCATAGTAGTGTGGGTCTGTGTGTATTGATTCTGACCTATTTCCAAATGCTGCTTGATGTCCTCACGTCCGGCTTTGCGCCCTCCGTTGGCTGCGGCGAAGGATCTTTCCCATTCTTTCAGCTCTAGTCTAAGCTTTTGGGATTGGGTTGCTGTCGTCGACTTTGACGGGCTCTGTAAGATTGACATGTCCAAGTGTGAGCAGATATTTCGATCTAGTTGAAGGAACTATTGGTGGTTGCGTCGCGTCGCGTGTCGTGTCGTGTTATCAACTACCCTGCCATAAGTAGTTAGAAATAACACGTGACCACCCGGGAGTAACGTCGTTGGAACCAATAGATCATTTCTTACTTTCTATAATCTTATATATTAATGTAATTTGCAGACGCTGATATTGGTCAAAAACCCATCAGTCATCCTATCCTCTATCAGCCTTTTCCCACCTTTGAGGCCTCGACTCTTTCCACTGTGGTCAGCCTAATGTTATCGACAAGTGAACGTGGTGTGCTTCCCAATCTATCTGGTAATGGACTAATTGTTCAAACTACCTGTGCCTCCTCCAAGGGCTGTTTCGACACTCATGCCATTGGCTAAGAGGAAAGAGCTCTATAGAATGTGTTACATTGTATTGACGCGGCTGTCTAGGATTTGGTGATACTGGGCTTTGTGCACCGTTCTCTGCTCCACGTGAAAAGCACTCAACAAGCTTCTGCTCTTTATCACATCAACATGTGTGCTGGATCAATAAGATCGCTTCAACCTTCTGGATCTCGTTGCTTGAACATCTCCTGTGAAGATATAGATGGGGGCTTACTACTCGGAGAAGAATTGCTGAGGAACCTCTCAGCCTTCCCAGTTTTTCATATTCTTTCCTCTGCCTCTTTAATGATTTCTACGAACCTCTTTGGCGCTCCAACATCCATTCAAACACTGTATACTTGCCTCACACACGATCACAAAACGTTAGCTTTCCCAAAGCATTGTTAGCAAGACGTCCTATGCTCGTCAGTGCTATCGTCGCTATCTTCATTCTGAAGACACGGTCTTTCAATTCCATACGTACACCACATCAGCTCCTCTGGGTAGCAATAAGACCTATCCGATCCCGCCAATGAACCTGAACCTCACAGCCCAGGTGAGACCCGCTTTTGCGCCGCGGCTAAGGCGACCAAAGGGCTGGTCCAAAATTGCAGCAGCTTTAACAATTTTGGCGTTAGTTGGACAGACCTTGGCAAAGGACTTTACGACAATGGCATCAATCAATTATACCCATCCTGTGCAAAAATACTGTAAGCCTCTTGGCTTTCGAACCTTTCCCCGAGCAGCTCTATGTCATAATGATATTGCCCAATCATTCATGGGTGGTACAATACGCTCTAGACGCACCGTCAGCAAGTTCCTTAGTACACGCCCAGTTGAACTAGCTATCTGAACATGCTGCAAGGGTAATTGTGTATCCAAGGGCCTGAAATTATTGACGTGCGAATGGCCTGCGGACGATTACGCCATTCCGACTTGCTCTAGGGAAGGTGGGACCACCCAGGGATTCTTCTTCCGTCCCTCGAACGAATGGACCGTCGTAACGTATCGCCTTGCATCGATGGGACAAGTTCTGGCTGTGTATTGGTAATTGTGCCACTTCTAGGACACATTTGACTTTTATTAGCATCGGGTATCATATGTATTCATAGGGAAGGCAGTCGCTTCCTAGATTCGCTCTCAGCATAGTCATGGGTATCGGACGCATGCACGATGGCTAGGAGTTTTCCAAGGCGTTGAGAGATCATGGGCGGTGTAGTTCTAGGAACAGTTGGAAATTCCCAAAGAATATCCTGGGTACTAAGAGCAACCGACTGTTCGAAGGGATTAGGTTGTTTAGACAGTAACGTGCAAATATGTCATTATGGTTGTTCGATGGTCTGACGTATGTTATGCTTAAAAAGCGATCTCGAATTTCTATCATATGGGGGGATTTATTGATGCGGCAACCGCTGTGGATCGCAGACTTGAGAGATGTAAAGGAAGAAGTGAAAATGGCTCCATGCAAGGACGAACTCGATGAAAGTGATCGACGAGTGGAAGAACTGAATTACGTAGAGTTGGAATATAAATGCTTCCGACCCCTTTCAAGATCCCAAATCATCTCGATTATCAAACGCCGGACACCACCCAATGCTCTAGCGCTGACGAGAAACATCCCTTGTCGGATTCAAAACTCCATGGGATCACCATCATCTCTTTCCCTCTTGACGCCCTTCTCATCCTTGAGCAAAGCCGCCACATGCGACCGAAAATACTCAATATACGGCTTCAGGCTCGTCTTCTCATAATCCTGCAATTTCCTAACCTCTCCCTCACCCTCGTCGTTCTTGCCTGCAGAGTCCCACGCATCAATCTCGCCCAACAGCTCCGTCACCGTAGGCACGCCCAGCGGATCAAACCTCTCCAATCGCTTCAAATCAATCGGCACACAGACGCGCCCCGTGCCAGGATGAATCACAAACGGCGATTTCAGCAAATGGATCTGCTTCTTGCTGACCTCGACATCGAGGCGCGGGTAGGTGTACTCGAGCACGATATCCTGTTTTGCTTCCAGGAGCGCTTTTCCGTCGAGAGTCTTGCTGGCGCCTGTCTTAGCGAGGGCGTCGATGTCGGCCCATTTGCTGGCGCTGGAGCGGCCGGGAGCGGAGTCCCATTTCTTGCGGAGGGAGTCGTTGAGGGCTTTGTCGGGGAGGAGTTGGAGGAGGCGCTCTGCTTTTTCTGGGGCGGCCCAGGGGTCTTGATCCGAGAGGATGTCGGTTTGGAAGTGCTCTTTTAGGATGTCGAGGCTTCGGCTAGATTGGCGAATCAGAGAAAATATCCCATAATGGATGACTTCGCTTATATTATACTTACGCAAGATGGGGATGTAGCGGCCTCTTTACGTTGACCTTTTTCCCGCTTTGCGCTCCGCCCTTTATAACTTCAAGGTATCCAGCGACAGCTCTTCTTCTCTGATCATCCATGGTTCGAGCTCTCTCATCGCTGATCCATGCGTGCGCTCCTCTACGGCCAGAGTACACCCACATGATATGCTTGAACCCGAAATCATCTCGTAAAGCCGCATCTACTACTTTGATGGCCATTGTAACAAAAGACCAACACTTGTGACAGATGTTGGCTTTATCACAGCAGGTTCTGATCTCGTCGTAATCCGTCAAGTCAATATCAAAAACCAACTCTTTGGCCATGGGACGAAAGGCAGTGGACTTGCGAAGAGTTTTGCGGTCTCGTGGATTAGCAGTGTATACCGGGCCAATCTCGAAGCGTGAAGGGTTGAGGCGAAGGATTTCTTTACGGAGCCTGCGCAGTTGTAAGATAATGCGGCGCGGAAGAGAAGCGTACCTACAGGTCTGAACTAGGAAAGCTTTGGTATCTTAAGTAAGCATCGTTCTGTAATGTAAACGCAAATTCGCGGTGCCCAAAGTCGTTGGAAGGTTTCATCGAATGATTGAGCCATTGGAAGAGGAATCGGAAGGGAAAGAGACGTTGGTAAAATGCAAGCATAACTTCCGGATCGGTGTATTTGGCGGCAACAGGAAGCTGTCTAGCAATCGATCAGACCGTACTGCCAATTCATCACAGACCTCCTTACACTGGTGCTGCTGGTGGACTGCTCGGTATATTTCCACTTGAAGGCCCGGAGCTTGGAAACTCCTCGTCATCTTCGTCGTCATCGTTGAAAAGATCTTCAAGCTTGACATCTGTCTTGGCCGCATCGCTGGTTGTACTGGTGCGAGGGACGTAAGGGTCGCTGGGATCACTGCTCTCTGCATCCTCATTCTCAATATCTATGCCGTTCGCTAGCGCGTCAGGCATGAGGCTATCTTCTTGATTCGGGGCGGGGGAAAGCTCTTCCGAAGTCGAATGAGGCATGCTTTCGAATAGGGTCACGAGAACGCATATATCGTGAAGATCTTGGACAATCAAAGAAGCCGTTGACGCGGGCGAGATTGATGGTTTGCTTGGGAGACGCGATTCGATTTCCTAGCGAACGCGTCGAGTCGCGCTAAATTACAGTAGATAAGGTACAGTCTTGGCAGACTCCCCAGCGCCACACCTAAAAAGGTTGTTCGATAATGCCATGATATAAGAGCTGGAGGTTTTGCTACAAGTACAGGAGTGAAGTTGTCTATGTTATCTCTCGACACGTTTAAATCAAACTTATATATTCTAGTTACAATCAGTCTGTCTATTACTGGTAAGGTGGGACGTGGTACTAACATTTCCTTCCCATGTGCTCAGCATCATTGTCTTTATTGCTCTCCCTCGCCTCATTTAACATCGTATCAATGCCTCTTTCTTTTAGGGCTTTCTGTGAGTGCGTCAAGCTGGGCGCTCGTAGGTCCGCAGAACTACATATACTTACCGTAAGGCAGTTTTGGTACCGCTTGAACAGAGGAGAACACTCATCGCTCGATGCGTCTCCACGTAGGTATTCTAAAGCGTCAATAGACTACTGTAGCAGATAGACTCTTCTGCAGCCTTACTTTCGCTGTACCACTTTAGAAAACATGAATCGTATCGTCTGCTTCACCTTAGAGAAACCTCCACGCAAGGACATGATATCAACATACTCCTTGACCTCATTACATTCTGGCGCGATGGACGCTGACATTGCTGGGCCCGAGTCGTGTAAGCGTCGGATTCTACCAAAAAGGAAGTCTCGAGATGAACACTGAGTTAGGTCAAGGTACCTTAGGTACCACTGGCACTGGCAAGTAAACTGTGGCCGGGCACATTTACTCGTAGATAGGTAAAAGGTCGAGGCTCTGCGGAAACCTTAAATCGTTGTGCGGCAGACATTTTTCGAACTCTCAGTCTCAAACCTCCAAAAGTGGAGATTTGTCTCACTTCGCGAATCTCGCTCAGCTCTCGATGTCTACAGACGACTCCTTCAAGGAGGTCAAGGAGGCTATCTCCTCAACTCTGATTGACACAACGAGGACTGCCGGGCGGATCGCAGGCGAAGATTTGGCTTTCTATCGGTCTTCGAACCCAGAGATTACCCCCCTGCTCGAAAAGCAGAATACAAGGCTTCTACAGCTTGCTCAGAGCTTAGTGAGAGTCGCGGCCACAGGGACTGAGGTCTCGGCGCCCCGTTTGTCGGATGCAGATTCTGTTGAAGACAGTTGGAGAGGAATCGTTGATGTCATTGACAATCTTCTTGAAAAAGCAGACGCGTGCCTGGATGAATATACGGGAGTCATAAAAAGACTTTCTCCCTCTCAGGACGGTCAGCCTTCGAAATCAATCACTCCAGCGAGAAAGTCGCTTCCATTGAAAAATTATCGAAACCAAAATATCCCAAAGCCTCAACGACTGTTCCCAAAGGTTCCGTGCAATGACGAAACAACGCCTTTTAAGCCGTTACTTCGAACAAAACCTCACGCTATCGTACCGCTTAAGAATAGCATTCCCCTCACATCTCCCCAGAAGGGTCCCCAACAGTATGGCACACAACTTATCTGTTTCTGAAAGATATTGCACTTCCTCTCAAGAAATCAACTAACACCCACTCAAGGCACGAACATCCCTATGCGACCGAGATCCACCAATCAAAATACCCTGCCTCAACCTACGTAAAGTCCGATCCCATACCATATCTACCCTTTGAATCCACCAAAGCCACTTTGGTGGATACTCCAGAGGCGGTCGCTGCCATGCTCGAAGAGCTGAGATCAGCGAAAGAGATAGCGGTGGATTTGGAACATCATGATACCCATACTTATGTTGGGCTTGTATCGTTGATGCAAATCAGCACAAGATACAAGGATTGGATTGTTGATACTCTTAAGCCATGGAGAGAGGAGCTCCAGGTCCTAAACGAAGTCTTTGCAGATCCAAATATTGTCAAAGTGAGCACTACTACTCAAGAACGCTCAATATTACTGACGTCCATGCAGGTATTCCACGGTTCTAATAGCGACATTATCTGGCTACAGAGAGACCTTGGATTATATGTTGTTGGACTTTTCGACACTTATCACGCATCTCGAGTTTTGGGATATACTAAGCACAGTCTTGCATCGCTGTTGAGTAGATTTGTTAACTTCGATGCAGACAAGCAATATCAGATGGCCGACTGGCGCATGCGGTTCGTAGTTCACTCTAATTCACCGCTCAAAGCTGACCCGATTTATGCAGGCCGCTTCCTGAGCAGATGTTTGACTATGCGCGTTCCGATACCCATTTCCTCTTATACATATACGATAACATGCGAAACGAATTGATCGAAAAATCGGATTTCTCTCAGCGGCATGGCAACCAAGTCGACGAAGTTCTCAACAGGTCCAAGGAAGAAGCGTTACAGCGTCACGAACATCAATTCTATGATGTACAGGATGGTACAGGCCCCGGGGGGTGGGCTTCCATACTCTCTCGCACCCCAGCTTCTTTCAATGAGGAGCAATTAGCGGTCTTCAAGGCCATACATCAGTGGAGAGATACTATTGCTAGACAAGAAGATGAAAGTGTGCATCACGTCTTACCGAAACATGTTCTCTTCAGTATTGCAAGGGAAATGCCCTTGAACAAGTCTGCGTTACTTTCTTGCTCCCATCCAATATCCAGTGTATTCCGAGCACGTGCAGGCGAATTGCTTACCGTTATCCATAGAGCCAAGGTTGCGGGTGTTAATGGTCCAGTTTTGAAGGAAACCATGCAGGATCAAGGATCTGCTCTTGCTAAAATCCAGGCTCAAGTCATAGGAGTCGACAACGCTGGCTCAGCAACCCATCCTGCTACTGCGCAGGTAGTAAACCCCCCGCAGATTCCAATCAGCAAGCTGCCAGTCCGCATCAATCGTTCTCAATTTTGGGGTCCAACATTGGATTGCACCACGTGGCATGCTTCGTGGTCTAACGCGCAAACCCAACATGGCACTCCACGTTTAGCTTTAGCTTTACCGCAACTCACGGCACAGATATTTGATGATAAGAGCTCGTTAGCAGCGGGATCATCTCAGGGCGAACCGCGCGTCCGTGCTGAACACCAGTTTGTCAAGGACAGAAAAGCCAAAGAAGACGATGTTTTCATAGTAAAACAGCTTGGTGGTTCCAGAAAACGGAAAGCTAGTGATCTACAAGACACTTCCGAAGCTATTACCGCAGGAGTCGATAGTCAAGCTGGAAATGGCACAGGCCATAGTCCAGACAACAACATGGAAATAACTCTCAACAATGTGGACGCGGACCAACATTCTCTAGAGAAAGCTGATCGCAAGGCTCGGCGAAAAGCACAAAGAAGGCTTGACAAGGAGCAGCGTAAACACGAGGAATTGGGCCAAGTGAGTGGGGCAGGCGATGGAGAAGGGCGAGAGGAAGCTGAGGCATTTGATTATGTCAACGCGCTGTCAGTTTTGCATGCGAAGCGGGACAGCAATGATCGTTCTGGGCCGAACAAGTCATTTGACCCGTATGCCAAGTCATTGGACGCTCCCAAAGGAATGCGGAAATCCAAGAAGGAGATTGCCGGCAAGAGCTTTACTTTCAAGCAGTAGTAGTGATGGCAAAACATGGCGTTCGGTAATACTCCGTTTTGGAGATGTGCTGACATTGCCAAGGGTTTGCAACCGATTGGGCTGCGTGCTAACTGTATCCTGTGAGACCTGGGGGGTGTTCCAAGTTCCCGTGAGCTTGGGCATCAACTAAAGCACCCCAAGAGCTTCAAGGATGCCAACGCCAAGCCGTGGGGTGACAGGTACATGGGAATTGGGGCGGTCCACTATCGATCCATCGATGTCAAGCATTAAGGCTGACGCAGATCATTGACTACGATAATCTGCCGTCTCATGGTTTCAATAGCGGATCCGTCTCGCATAGGGAAGCTAATCTATTGCATTGTTATTAAAATTGCCTGTATCCAATCCAGCGCTTAGGCTGGGTTGTTGTACCACCCCCCAGGGTTGTACGGAGTCCGGGTATTTGAGTCACACAAGGAGTCGTGGCACAAGGCAGTAGAATCGTCCTGGTTCCAATGCACTCGATAGATGAAGATCGTGTCGAGCATCCGTCGAGCATGTGTTTACCTGACACACATCTCCCATGCCGACACAGCCTGATCTGCAGCATGTGCATTACGTAGACCCATGATCCACCACTGGATTGTATCTCTCTCACATCTCCATCGTCCAAGCGGTTTGTATTTTCACTTCCGTGACCTGGTGATGATCCCTGCATATCAGAGAGTACCTCTGCCTCGCATGCCGCTGTCAGAGATGATGCAGCATCTATCGCACTCACATGAAGTGTCCGGATTGGGGTGGCGGTCTATCCTTTGATCACCGCGGTTTCGGTGGTCGAATAAGCTTTGTTCCAAGGTCGAGAAAAGCAAAAAGGAGATAAGCAAGTCATCACAGGGTTGGGCACCAGGACTCAGGAGTCCATGAACACCAAATGGAATTATAACATGGTATCCTGCCTGTATCCTGTACCTAGAAAAGTTAATCAACGGTATGTCGATGTAGCCAATTGGAGTTTTGGCTCTTCTTATTAGGACCACAATTAAGATTATCGTTGATTTTTGACAGTATGTAGTCTGACTGTGGTTTGCCCGCGAAGCTCGAAGCTTGGAAGAGTCGAAAACGCGGTACGGAATACGATTGAAAGAAACCGACTGAGCCTGTAACTGTGTAAACTACAGTAGCCGAATTGGCTTAGCGTGAGTGCCCCCTTGCATCCCCCTCACGACTCTACGAGACCGACTAACCCACTTTTACTGTGCCCTAACTCTATAAACCATCTCATCGTCCTCTTCTTTCCCCCCTCCTCTCCTCCTCTCCCGCTCTCCCGCCCTACCTATACATCTCTGGATTTCGCTGTGCACCCGCCAGCTGTTGTTTCCCCCGTTAACATATCCCTTGAGGCTATCATCGTACCTTCTTATCCTCACTTCCAAGAGCCTCCTAATCACAACACGGCTCCCCCACTTCCGAGGTTGAACAAGCGAAGGATCTTTCGCGATAGAGCTTAAGCCACCAACTTCCGTCAATTTGCGCCACGACCTAGGATCATCAATCTTCGAGGCCTAACCTATACCAGCCTTGGATGGACCCAGACCTTCAGCGGACAATCCCACGAAATTAGAAGCGATCATACGACAAAACCGGCTGGTCCCGGCGACGTCGTTGCGCGACACTCCATGATCAGCTGGGCATAGCTCAAGTCTTTTTTCCTCAAGTCAACCCCCGTCTCCGCCATTGACAGTGTATTACTCTCGGAAGAGACCTGCTTCCAGGGTAGAGCGACGCGCTGCGCGAAAGCAACCCCTGGGCCGCATTACGTATTGACCTCGTTTGCACCCATTGCGCCCCAAGCACATCATGTCTGTAGCAGTCATGCCTCCCCAAGGATCCCAGCATTCGAGGGTGTCGAGGGCATCGACGTCCTCGTCGTCCTCGCTTGTACTCATCTCTCGCCAGAATACCACGTCGTCCCATGATGGCCGCTCGATGCGCCAGTCCAAGAGATACTCAACAGCTCTCTATCTGTCCATGTCGGCGAAAGAGAAGGATTTGGAGATTGAGGATGACCTGGCTAGAGGTAGGCGTTGGGAGTGGTAGTCTTTATCGGTCAATGCTGACTGGTGACCAGCCCAGAAAATCCAGCGAGATATCAAAGCAAAGATCTCCAGTCAATCGAAGAAGAACTTTGTCCTCGAGAAAGATGTCCGCTATCTGGACTCAAGGATAGCGCTCTTGATCCAGAATCGCATGGCATTGGAAGAGGTGTGTTCTTTAATGGAAATACGGACGGTGCTGGGACTAATGCGATTGACCAGCAAAACGAGGTCGCGAGCCATCTCGAAGACGCTTCAGACCTTCAAGAAGGATTCTTTCCCAACGACGACAAGACACAGAAATATGGCAACCTCCTTTTCCTCCTTCAATCAGAACCTCGGCATATCGCTCACCTTTGCCGCCTTGTCACAATGGCTGAAATCGACTCTCTACTGCAAACAGTAATGTTTACAATCTACGGGAATCAATACGACAGCCGCGAAGAGCATTTACTTCTAACGATGTTCCAATCTGTACTCACCTATCAATTCGAAAACACCCCGGAATACTCTTCTTTGCTGCGCGCCAATACTCCGGTCTCCCGCATGATGACTACATACACCAGGCGTGGACCAGGCCAAAGTTATCTGAAGGTAATTCTGCAGGACAAGATTAACTCGTTGATTGAGCTGAAAGACGTGGATCTCGAAATCAACCCGCTCAAGGTGTACACACGGATGATAGAGCAAATCGAAGAGGATACTGGCACTGTTCCAGACTACCTACCAAAGGGTGTCACTGCAGAGCAAGCTGCGGAGAATCAGCAAGTGCAAGAGATAATTGCCCCCAGGCTACAGATGCTGATGGAACTTGCAACGTCATTCTTAGAAACCATCATCAATGGACTTGAAGAGACACCATACGGCATTCGCTGGATTTGCAAGCAAATCAGGAGTCTATCAAAGCGGAAATATGGCGATCCCCAGGACCAGACTATTTGCACCTTGATCGGAGGCTTCTTCTTCCTACGGTTCATCAATCCTGCTATCGTAACACCCAGATCATACATGCTCATCGACGGAACGCCTGCGGACCACCCAAGGCGGACGTTGACGCTGATTGCGAAGATGCTGCAGAACCTCGCAAACAAGCCTTCATATGCAAAGGAGCCTTACATGGCCAAGCTTCAGCCTTTCATCCACCAAAATAAGGAAAGGGTGAACCAGTTCATGTTGGATCTGTGCGAAGTGCAGGACTTTTACGAGAGCCTTGAAATGGACAACTACATTGCACTTTCCAAGAAAGACCTCGAGCTGTCCATTACTCTAAATGAAGTCTACGCCACTCATTCGCTACTTGAGAAGCATAGCGCTGCTCTAGCAAAAGAAGATAATTCGCATCTCAGTGTCATCCTGCAAGAGCTTGGTCCTGCGCCGCCCCAGCTGCCTCGAAAGGAGAACAGAGCGATCAACTTGCCTCTCTTCAGCAAATGGGAGACCGCCATCGACGATCTCACTGCAGCTCTCGACATCACGCAAGAAGAGGTCTACTTTATGGAAGCCAAGGCGACATTTGTGCAGATTATGAGATCCCTTCCGCAGAGTACATCGGTATCAAGGAGACCTCTACGGTTAGACCGCGTCGCTGAGGTTGCAGCGACCCTGAAGAACGACGCGATTATGGTCCGAAAGGGTATTAGAAGTATGGAGCTTTTGAGCCAACTGCAGGAATTAGGTGTGATCGACAAATCTGATCAATTCGGTCTTCTCCGCGACGAGGTAGAGCAAGAGCTCGTCCACCTCGGGTCTCTCAAGGAGAAAACACTCGAAGAGACCAAGAAGCTCGAAGAGGTATTTCGCACCATTCGCGATCACAATAGCTATCTGGTCGGACAGCTGGAAACTTACAAATCGTACCTCCACAACGTACGCAGCCAGTCCGAAGGCAAGTCGAGGAAGCAGCAGAAACAGCAAGCTTTGGGGCCATACAAATTTACGCATCAGCAGTTGGAGAAGGAGGGCGTTATTCAGAAGAGTAATGTCCCAGACAACAGACGGGCGAATATTTTCTTCAACTTTACGAGTCCTTTACCAGGGACATTTGTCATCAGCCTTCATTATAAAGGTGAGTTCTTATCTACTCAATTCTGGATTGGTAGAAGAGGCTAACGAATGTTCATCACAGGCCGAAACCGCGGACTACTAGAGCTAGACCTCAAGCTCGACGACTTGCTCGAGATGCAAAAAGACAGCCAAGAAGCTCTCGACTTGGAGTACGTCCTATTCAACGTCCCAAAGGTTCTAGCATTATTAAACAAACGTTTCGCGAGAAAGAAAGGATGGTAGAGCAGACGAATAATCCTAAACTTAAACCCATCGGCTTCATTTCTACCCTCTAAAGTCTCCTATCCGCTATATGGAGCATTCCAGACATTCCCGCCATCAGTTTTGGATACCACTAACCCTCTTTATTTCGGTTTAACCTCCCCAGCTTCGTCTTCTCTTCTTCCATCTTTTCCATTCAGGGGCCTGATACACCTTCTTAATACCCGAGCATTATATGTGCGTGGAGTAAAGTCGTGGCTTTTGCTAGGAGGGAGTTCTCAATGTACGTCGGTTGGTAGCGTACCCCCCTCGGCTGGCTCCAAGGAAGAAATCAAATTTGTGGAATTTGGTGTTTGGAGGGGCAAGGGCGGGGTGTTACATTTTTAGGGGAGGGCATGCAATGTTTATGTGATACCATGATTTGGGGGAGCGAGCGAACGAGTGATTTAGCTAGGGGATTTTACTGTAGGTTAGGTAGCGGTATAACGAATCATATCTCTACCTTTGTTTCCAAGAGTGCAAGTTACGTTGGGACATGGTGCTTCAAATTAAAAGCATGTCTCATCCTCGTCCGAATCTCCCGCTCGCCTTCCTCAGTATATACAGTATTCTGCCCCCTTTCCTTCTTTTCCAAGCAACCAACCAGCACGATGAAAAGCTCCGTAGAGAGCTCAAATGTAATGACAGGGGAGGAACAGAGGGAGCGGATGTATGATTAGGGGACGTTGACGCGAAAGAGGAGGAGAAGGACTGAAAAGAATGAAAGAATGAAGAAGAAAAGGTTTTTTGATTATTTAAAAAAGAAGACCGTTCCGAAGAGACGAAAAATGAGCAGGAAAACATTGTAGGCAGGGTTTTGATATCACAATCTCCGATAGAGGAGAGGTATAGCGAAGAAGAGAGTTTCCAAGGTCCTAACGAGCTTTTTCCTACACCACAAGAAACCTTTACGACTACCCTAACCCCCCACAATCCCTCTCTCTCACCTCCCGCCCATCCTCCACTTCCCCTCCTCCAACGCCCTCATTCCCAACTCCCCAAATTATTCGCTACCAAGGGTTTTAAAACTCACGCCTCTTCTTCGTCCTTGATAGCGAAAAAGTCATTCGATAAGGTAGGGAGAAAGAAAGCGGAGCATGGAATGGTAACAGAATCGTGGGTGCAAGGTCGAGGAACGAGGCCGTCGTTGAATTTCCTGCTTTGTCAGGGGGGGAAACCGCAGCAGAGGGGCTTAGATGGCAGGACGGCATGTGGAGATAGATGGGTGCGAGGGGACAGGACAGCAAGGGGATGAAATTTTTTTCTTCTTTTTTTTTTAAATCAGGACAAATTCAAATGCTGGAATTATTGAGAGGATAGCTATTGTTTTTCATTCGCCCATTCCACCAAAACCCCCCCTTTCGCCCCCTACTGTTAATTGATATAACTCACGCAACCGAATTGCACGATATATGACTTGCACAGACCCTGGTCTTAACCCTTTGCTCTTCCAGGCTGGAGCGCAGTGTGATGGGTGAGGGTGTTTGGTTTGGGGGGTTTTGTTGTGGGGTGGGGATGGGGGCGAGGCGAGGGTTGCGGTATTGCCGCATTGACTGCCTGGCTAGAGAGTAGAGAGAGGTGTAGAGATGGGAAGGGAGACGGTTGCATATCTCGAAGGTAAGGAAATTCTAGTTTGAGACAGGGAAGAGAATCTTGCAGGGGGGACAGAATCAAGGTAATTCGTTCCTATCGAAACGGTCCTCATCATGATTCCTCATTCCGTCATTCTCCGCTCCTTTCCTGTTCTCTTCCGGTCATAAGCTATCCGTACACAATACACATTGTAGGCCCTGTTTCCGGACTCAAGATTGTTCGAAAAGATAGATAGGTAGGATTGAATTTGAGCATAGTTCAAGAAAAGTAGAAGATTGGAAGGAAAGAACGAGTTTGAGAAGAAAACGTCACAGTCGAGAAAAAGGAATGGGAGAAACGAGACTGGTCGTGACAAAGACTGATTCTTTATGCAAAGACCATCTAACTAAGCAACACCCGAATCTCCCCCGTCGTCCTTGGAAACACCTCTCTCAATAACCCCACCCCCTCCCTTTCCTCCCCACCCTCCTCCCCACCTTCCTCCCCACCATCACCATCCCCAAATCTCCTCTCATCCACCTCCCCCAACCTCCCCTCTACAAACTCAAAGTCCTCGCAAAACCTCTCTGCCGCCTCCGCCGTAATCTCCCCCGCCACCTTCGCGCTGCTCAAACCCTTCAAGTTTTCCATCGCGTCCATGAGCGCTGAAGGAAGGAAATCGTCGAGGATCTGGCTGGTGGTTTTCAGGGCGTCGGGCTGGAATGGGGGGAGAGTTAGGATTTTGGTGGAGGAGGCGGGGGTAGAGTCTAGGGGCGCGAGGGCGGCGACGAGGGGGTGGAGGCCGGAGGTGTGGAGGAAGAAGGCGTGCTGGTAGTCTGTGAGGGTTGAGGTGCATGTTGCCAGGGTTTCGTTGAGCAGCGAGATTTGGGTATGGACAAAGTTGTAGGGTGATAGTGCTCTTTTGGCGGCGAGGAGGCAGTTGGCGAAGAAGATGCTTTGGGCAGGGTCCTGGGCTTGCTTGGCGAGCTTCTCACAGATGTCGAGGAAGGGGGTTAGAGCTTGGTCGAGGATGGGTTGGAAATCGGATTCTCGGGAGGAGGCGGGGGCGAGCGAAGAGTCGTAGCTTTTCATGAGGGCTTGGAGGAGGTTGAGTGCTTCGTCGAGGAAGTCTGGGATGCGGAGATCGGGTGGAGGGTGGGCGAGATCTGCTTGGACAGAGTTCGCTTGGTCTTTCATTATGGTCTGGAATTGACCGAGGGCAAAGTCCTTGAGAGTTAACAACGTTTCCAAGACACTCGAGTCTTTGCCTAGCAATTTTTGGAACATGATGCGGTAAAAATCCAACAAGTTGGCGATTTTGTAAGTCAACACTGGGTCGTTGTGACTTTGGACTACTTGCTCGATTCGCTGCCGCAATCCTCTTGCTACACCAGCCAAGTTTCGATTGACTAACTGACCCAGCGCTTTTCGTCCGTCAAAGGTACCACTGTCAAAAGCAGACCAAGGTTCACTGTCTCTCCCCGCTTGGATACCTTTCGCAATCTCATGACCATCCGAGACAAAGAGGCTCTCCAGGGCTTCCCGTTCGGAAACCGTTGCAGAGTGGGTCCAGGCGAGCATATCTCCAACGTAGCGGAGGGGATCATGCGCGCTGAATTCGATAGGCTTCGTTAATGGATCATGCCCGGCATCGCTGGATGAGCCAGTCAACGCCGAGTAAAAAGCCTCTGTTAAAACATGTTCGCGAGCTTCATCGAAGAAATCGAGACAGCTTTCGAACAACGTAGGTCGCTCTGCGAGGGTTCGAAGTGCCTGCCGGATAATAGAGCTGATTTGCGGGTTCTCCAGATTGAGAGATTTGAATTCGTGTTGAATCCATCTGTACAGTTTCTGGAAGCCGCTGTTCAGATTTCTTGAGCTCTGATCCATCAGTTCGAGGCCGAGTCTCTGATTCTCAGTTCCGAAAAGAATCTGGCAGTCGGTGTAAATCTGCTTGACCCTCTTCAGAACGGCAAAGAATCTGTCATCCACAGTATCCGTTGTAGTTGTCAAAACCATCAAGTCTTCTTCAGACATGATAAAATGCTTATTGAATGCATCAAGCAACTGCCGTTTAGTTTCCAAGTCCTGCTTTTGCATCAAAAGCGTAGCGGCCTCTTCAAGCACTGGTCCACTCTCTTCGTGAGCGGCAGCGACATGCTGCCGCATTTCTTGACAGCATTTGTTCAAACTAGCAATAGTAGAGCCTATGCGCTTCAATTGCTGATACCTTCTCAGCAAGGGCAATCACATCAAGCTATTTGACGAACCTCCGCCACAAGACCAAAATCTTTCACAATCGCACCGTTGCACTCAATGACCTCCTTTTGTACATCAAGGCGCAACCTTCGTCTGATTTCGGGTGTGTTTTGAACGTCTTTCTTATCCAGTATATCTAGAGCATCCCTGATCTCAGTGTCCGCATATGATGCGGACAGGACATTTGTGACCCTATTAGATAGGGCACTAGATCTATTTGGCAGAGATGAAGCAGTCAGTCTGCCATCAAAGCCATCTGCCAAGTCTCCCGAATAGTTTGTGTTACCATTCATTTTATTGAGTGGTACTTTCTAGGTATCTTTGGATCAACCGGGTTGGGGGGAGTTTCTGATAGGGCTGTGGATGGGTAGAGAGCAGATGTGCGGAAGAGCTACTGAAGTACTCCGTATCCCTTATAACTAAATGCGGTGACTTCCACACCTTGCCCGATCACAACACCTTCGCACATGACTCCATGATATATAATTGAAACTCCGTTGGTTCACTGGAGATCAGCTGAAAAGACATCACAATGGGTTACATGACATGGACAGATAGACGCTAGATAGATGTCATGAGTATCGTTGGGCGTATATTCATGGCAGGCGATACTGAAGAATGCCTTCAACCCGTGAATCTTGGTACAACTGACTCATAGAATATATCGCTTCCTCGCCATCATGATGGCATCAAACATGCTCTCGAGGTTCTTACCGCCTGCCATAGGAACACCATCTGTCTATGAAACCTTACGTCAGCACGACGAGTCCTCGGATCAGTCCGACATTGAAGAGCGCGCAGGTATGGCCATTGACGAGGAGAATCTGGGTGGGCGCTTTCATGATCATGACCTCGAGGAAGGGCTCTTCGATGCAGCTGCCAGCCACGTTACTGAAGCAATATCGGGAAATTCGAGAGGAAAAAGCAAGGAGTCTCCGAGCAGAGCTGGTCAAAGACACAAGCGGCTACAGAAACCGCCGACGGGAGACGAGGCGGATGAGATGGATGACGAAGTGCCACAATCCTTACTGATTGAAGGCGATCAAGATGCGGTCCCAGCGCCAACAAATCGACAGCAGCAAGAGACAAGACCCCCACCAGTTACGGGTCCTACGACTAGGGGAACAAGGGCTAAGTGGCAGGCTACTCAAGAGCAACAACGACTCCACCAAGACTTGAATTCTGCACGACCGCAACACAGGAGTTCTGCTCATCGAGGTCAACCTCTTGGAACCGGGGATCCAAAGGAGATGGCGATGTGGAGATGGGCGAATGTTGAAAACCTTGATAACTTCCTCAAAGACGTGTACGACTACTTTCTCGGGAACGGGATTTGGTGTATACTCTTGAGTAGAATGCTAAATCTTCTGTAAGCATCTCCATCGTGTGGAACTAACGCTGGCATCTAACAGATCATAGTACCCTGGCATTCGTAGTAGGCTTCAGCACTTTCCTCACTTCTTGTATCGACTACAGAAAGGTACCAACAAGTAAGACTTTGTCCGAGGTTCTGATACCGCAATGTACGAAAAAGATGTCTGCCTCCGCTAACCTACTAATCTGGCTATTCGCCTTTTTGTGGATCTGCAAACTGTTTCAGTATACCCTCGATATCCGTCGGCTACAGAACATGCATAATTTCTACCGCTATCTTCTTGAGATACCCGATACTGATATTCAAACAGTCTCGTGGCAAGAGATTGTCAAGCGTCTTATGTTATTGCGAGACTCGAATCCAGCGACCGCCGCAGGGGTTACTGAACGGCATCGTCGATTTATGGGAAGCCAATCGAAGCAACGCATGGACGCTCATGATATTGCAAACCGACTAATGCGGAGAGATAATTATTTGATCGCCCTGATCAACAAGGATGTCCTAGACCTTACGTTACCGATACCGTTTCTCAAGAACAGGCAACTCTTCTCAAAGACACTTGAATGGAACTTGAGCTTGTGCATTCTCGACTACGTCTTCAATGAACAGGGCCAGGTTCGACCATTGTTTCTCAAAGACACCCACCGCCGGGCTCTCAGCGATGGCTTGCGAAGACGTTTCTTGTTCGCTGGATTTATGAATGTTCTATGTGCTCCTTTCATCATCATCTACTTTATGATGCTATATTTCTTTCGCTACTTTAATGAGTACCAAAAGAACCCATCCCAGATTGGATCTCGTCAATATACACCTCTTGCTGAATGGAAGTTTCGAGAGTTCAACGAGCTATGGCATCTCTTCCAACGTCGAATTAACATGTCTTATCCCTTTGCTTCCCGTTATGTTGATCAATTCCCCAAGGACAAAACTATCCAAATTTCACGCTTCGTCGCCTTCGTCACTGGCGCTGTCGTATCAGTCTTAGCATTGGCCTCCGTAATTGATCCTGAATTGTTCTTAGGGTTCGAGATCACATCGGAGCGAACGGTACTATTTTATCTTGGCGTTTTCGGAACGGTATGGGCTGTAGCCAGAGGAGTGGTTCCAGAGGAAAATCTCGTGTTTGACCCCGAATATGCGCTCAGCAACGTGACGGAATACACACATTATTCGCCCAGTTACTGGCGTGGGCGATTGCATAGTAACGAGGTACGGACAGAATTTGCGCTCCTCTACCAGATGAAGGTCATCATATTCCTCGAAGAAATACTCAGTATCATTTTCACGCCTTTTATCCTTTGGTTCAGTCTCCCAAAATGCAGTGACCGGCTGGTGGATTTCTTCCGCGAATTCACTCTTCATGTCGATGGCTTAGGGTACGTATGCTCTTTCGCTGTGTTCGACTTCAAGAAGGAAAGCAACAATGTTACCCGACAGGACGAGGCAGCTGCTCAGGATCTTCGTGAAGAGTACTATTCTACCAAAGATGGGAAAATGCTCGCGTCTTACTATGGCTTTATTGACAATTACGTTACGAATCAACGACCTGGTGCACCATATCTACATCCTTCAGTTAAGCGTAATTTTTACCCCCCTCCAGCATTCCCTGGAATGATGTCTCCTACCCTCGCTCCCGAATTAAACGGCCCCGGTAGCAGCAGGTTAGACAGAGGGGACCGCCAACATCGAGGACCCAGCCGATCAATATTAGGCGGACCGGGCACTGGATCCCGTTCAGTACATCGCACACCGAGATTTGCCCCTACAGGAGGTCAATTGTCACCCGTGGCCTCAATCCTTCTGGACCCGCAACATCAACTGTCGCGATTAGGAACCAAGACACCCCATAGGCCAGTTCAATCCCGTTTACGGTCTTCGCGTAAAACTCTTGTTGGTACGGTTGAAGATGAAGAGGATATACCGCTGGAGGATACCCGACGATCCGCTGGTGATGGTAGTGAGGGAGCTGCGGCTGACAGCAATTTGGGCGATTCCTGGAAGACGAATCGTGCCGGGGCTAGGGACGACGATGGAGAAGAGGACGTCCAGGGCATGAACCAGGATAGAGGACCAGGAGTTTTAGGTTTGGTGTACCAATTCTCGAAGGCCCAAACGGAGGGAAGAGGAACTGGTGTCAACATTTAGCGCTGCATTTGGTCAAAGGGATACCCACGTTGCACGAGACACAGGCGTCCATCGGAGTCAGGTCGGGAATCCGAACCAATTCCAGGCGGTACATGTTCGGTTTTCCATGCATGAGCGGTAGGTCGGAGTCGTGGGGTGTGCATATTCACAACATATTTTGTACTTAGGAACAAACCACATGATGTTCTGAAGCCTTGATTATCCTTATTTTCGTCCGAACTTTTCTGGCCCTCCGTCGTGATTCCACATGATCGTCTCTTTCAACAGCTCATATCAGTCACTACATGCTTTACAACTCTCAGTAGATCAGGAGGGGCCTCAGAGAAGAGGCTGATGCCACACCAATGCTCTTTCAACTATGACGCGGTGAAAGTTAGGGAGGTGGCATATAGCGGACTATTCGGCTTGACTATCATATATATGGCTCTCGAAGCTTCAGACACCTATAGAAAATGAAAAATCGTGAATTCTGAACATTTGTGAGGATGCCTTCCTTAGTCAGGGTTGGTTCTAGACCCTGGTCAATTCATGCGGTCAATGATGTCGCTTTTTTTAAATTTCCCATGTACAAACACAGACAAAGCTCATCTACTCCCCAACCTTGCGTCCACAACCATCAGAATTTATGTCGTCTCTTCAATCCTCTAATAAGTTTCTCTAGTCGCCCTGCCACACTCTCGTTGTCCTGCGCGCTCTTAATAGGCTTTCCTTCGCCGCTGCTGGTGGATCTATGGCTGCCCGTGTAGATCCCACTGCCCCGGTGGAGGAGCTCGAGTATGCGCCGCCCTGAAGCAGATCTTGAGTATGGGAGCTTGCTCTGCTGACGCCTTACTCTAGCTATGAAAGCCTGCCACCCGACTTTACTCTCCTTCAGAATATGGCCGCCGGCGCATTCGCTGGAATTGCCGTAAGTTTGCCCTCAGCTCAATATTCTGCGACCAATGGAACTATAAGCTAATGGATTTGTAGGAGCATTCTGTCATGTTCCCCGTTGACACCCTCAAAGTAAGCCCTGATCAAGATGACTGTAAACGCCGTCGCGCTCATTGTCCGTAGACCCGCCTCCAAATCGTGAACCCGTCGCCTGGTGCCATCTACACAAGCCTTTCAAATGCCGTCTCTACCATTTCAAGAATAGAAGGGGCCACCGCAATGTGGAGAGGTATTTCAAGTGTCGTCGTAGGCGCAGGTAGGCAGGTGCTTCGTCGTTACATGTGGCGTGGGGGGATTGACATGCTGGTATAGGTCCAGCTCATGCTGTATATTTCGCAACTTACGAGGCGGTTAAGCAGGCCATGGGGGGCAATGATGGCAATCAGCATCATCCTGTCGCAGCAGGTCAGTACCTACTGTATGACGGTATTATAGGGTTGTATGTAGGCTAACTGGCCAATAGCTACCAGCGGCGCCTGTGCGACAATCGCGAGTGATGCCATCATGAATCCCTTTGATGGTGAGAACGTCGCTCTTTTCACTAATCTAAGCCGCTTCTAATCCTATGTGGCCAGTCGTCAAGCAGCGAATGCAGGTGCATGGGTCCGTCTATAAGTCCTTATCACAATGTACGAGAGCAGTCTATAAAACCGAAGGATTATCTGCATTTTACGTTTCCTATCCAACTACTCTTGCCATGACCGTTCCATTTACAGCGCTTCAATTTACCGCCTACGAGTCGCTCTCAAAGGTCATCAACCCGACGAAAGAGTACAGCCCCGTCACCCATATATGTGCTGGAGGATTGGCTGGTGCGTTCGCTGCAGGCTTGACCACTCCACTCGATGTCATTAAGACTCTATTACAAACCCGTGGGACTGCAAACGATGCCGAAATTCGGTCTGCAAAGGGACTATTAGTGGCGGCTTCGATCATCAAGCGGCAGCATGGCTGGGGAGGGTTCTTCCGCGGACTACGACCCCGGATAATCACTACTATGCCTAGTACTGCGATATGCTGGTATGTCTATATTCTGTGATACTAGTGTTCAAATTCAAAACTCATTAGACGAACTTCAAACAAACTGACCTCTAACCATCAGGACATCCTACGAAATGGCAAAAGCCTACTTCATTCGCCACCAAAACGACTGAACGTCCCCCACCTCTACGTGTGCTTCAAACCATTCAAACCCAAAACCAATCAATCACCGCTGCATTCCTCTTCATCCTCACATCCATCCGATACCCGCAGATCTCATCCGTTGTGTACCAGTATCACTACACGATTTCAACATTGGAAAGGCTTAGCGTGCAGTTTCGACTCGATTACCCGAATGTATCATGACTTCCCATTTACTCGGCATGTAACCTCTTCCTATCAGCAACGATACCAGCCTCCGCGGCCCACACCTCTAATTTTAGATTAAAAGCACCTATTTTGGATCGTAACGACCTAGGTAGCGGTATTTTTCGTATCTCGCTCAAGGCTGATGCGGGATCCTGTGTCTTTGCTACTGGCCACGGATGGGGATCTTATTCAAATGTCTTACCTCTCCCAGAACAAAGGCAACGTTCTTACTTTACTCCAGCTACGAAAGAGTCTTTATGTATATATCTGTGCGAGCGACGTCATAGCGAAGGGCATTTGCAAGGCGTTTTCAAGGAAAATTAGAGCGACTGCTGGCTACCAGCTCTGCCGCTGGATACTCGATAAACTCATGTACATAGATTTTGAGGTGATGGATACCTCAACTACCCAGGAGAGTCAGATTTCCCTGATCCATTTGCAGCTACTGTTCGTCCACAGGAGGTAAAGATCTGAAAGCAGATGGCTGTAGTATGGATGAACAATAAGAAACAAAAGTACGGAGTACCATGTCTGGCCTCCTTGGCCATGGTTATATAGAGCGAACGGTGTTGAAATAAATCTGACTGCCACGACGGCATCTCCAGGAATGACTTCCATTCTTCCTTTTGGCACTGCTAAAAAGGATTTCAGACTCTGGTGCTAATTCTATGCATCCACAATGATGAACACATAAATCGGAAGTAGCAGGAATTGAACTGAACAAGGTAATCCCGACGTCCCTGTCGTCGACAAGTTTTTCATGTTGAAGTCTCGAATACGAGCACGTGTGACGAGGTAGAAGAATGGAAACATGGAAATCTTACTGCGTCACTGCTTATTCAGCGAATCGCTCGTTCTGTGAGATAGATACCTTCGCTTCAAAACATCTAGAGTACAGAATAGTCTGTAATACATACCTTGACTCACGGTTTGAACCACATTTACTTGTAGGTAAGGAGCCATAGACCACACAAAGACTTAGAGTCCATTGGGCGTGCTTCCGAACCTGAATTCCAAGCCTCAGTTGCACCCAAAACACGACAAGGCTAAGGCTGAGTACAACCGGCTGCGCTTCGTTGAAGAGCAAGATTCCGATCGAGAGAAGTCACATGGATCAACTTAAACACCTCAGTGTACTCAATGATGCGGAACAAGGCCTCGTCTTCGATGCAGAAGACGTACGATGAGTGCTATCTAATCTGTTCAACAGCAATATATTTTGAGGGGCAGGTTAGTATCTTAGTTTCCGACCGCGCTGCTTGAAATCTGCAATTAATTATCGAGGCTAGAACAACGAAGAAGAAGCTTTGCGCTCATGGCGTTCTGCTCTCGATCAGATATATTACCACAATGCTTACAAAATCCCCCCGAACCACAAACCTAAGTCAGAGACCGAGAAAGCGCTTCAGGATTCGCTTCATGGCATGGAGATACAGTGCAGGGAACGTGTAGATCTTCTGGAGGCATTACGGAAAAGCAGGAAGGAAACTAAAGAAGACAGTGGACGCTCCAGCCAAAATTCGACCAGACGAATTGGACCTCCAGTACCCGATAAAACGGATCATCACAAAGCTCGATACTCAACGGCAACCTCAATTGGGCAAAACACGGTTCCTACAGTCAACTACCCTGATCTATCTAGACTACCACCACCTCTACCTCAACGGCCGGCCGTTCTACAGCAAAAGGCTTCAGATAGCCAGACGGAGCGATCTTATAGCAGTCCACAGATCAACACTACTGGGTTCAATCTACCCTACTCTCCGCCAACGCTACCTGGAGAACCCAGACAACCGTCGCGGGAGCATAGTCCCGAGAAGAGGAGTCGGATGTTGACCACATTGCGGGCAGGCAACGATGGTAAGAGGCCTTCAAAGTCACCCAGAGCTTCGAGCGGATTTAGGACAGGTCCGCCTCCTACGTCTTCCAAAGCTGCGGGTCTTGCGTGGGACACAACAAGGGCATCAGGGCAAAGGCTTGGGCAGACACTCGCTGCACAGAACGGTAGCTCAACAACATTGAATTCGATAAAACGTGATAGCTCTGGAGGTAATGCTGCTTTCCATTTCGAGCCAACGGTTGCAGTTGATGGACAGGACCTTGTTAGCGGACGCATCAGCCCTGTACGGCGACGGAGGACATCTAATCCATCGTCAATCCCAGATCAGCAAAGACCAAGCAGCTATCATGTCGGCGATCCACGCCCGGTTCAGCCAAGTCTAAACCAGCCATTAGATTCACACGCTCAAAGAGGCAATGATCTCAGTTTATTAGAGCCGTCGATACCACCAGCACATGACCGTCTCACAAAGGATTCCAGCAGTGCACAGACCAAGGCCAGATCGCCAGTCCGGCCAAAACCCCAGTCTGACTATCTTTCCTATCGCAACGAGTACCCGGCTCCTGCCCCCATATCCAAGGCAGCCCAAGCATCGGCTGTACGGCCAATCAGATCTAATGAAAGTCCAAAGACCTCTGCTCTACCAACGAGACAAAGATCTCCGCAAAGAAAGACTCGACCTTCTGTTCCGAGCGGCGTTACCCGGCGCCCCGTGGCCAACATATCTTCACCTCGTTCGACTAGACATAGCACAAGCGAATCTGGTAGGGCAGGATCGTCTGGAAGCGCTGATGAGAACACCAGCAGCAGTCGCGAGGAAGATCTGACGCAACGTCGAGACCTCCGCAAAAAGCAAGATACTTCCGCTCCTGGAGAGCCTTCCGCCAAGCAAAATTCTTCTGACGCGTCAGATGCACAATTAGCTTGGGAGAAGCGGATAAAACACATTAAGAAACATATCCCGAAGGGTGTCGATGAAAATGCTGCTAATCAGATCTTCAATGAGATTGTGGTTCATGGGGACGAAGTGCATTGGGATGATGTGGCAGGTCTAGATGTTGCGAAGAAAGCTTTGAAGGAGGCCGTTGTGTACCCGTTTCTAAGGCCCGATCTTTTCATGGGTCTTCGAGAGCCAGCTAGGGGGATGCTTCTGTTTGGACCTCCGGGCACTGGGAAGACCATGCTTGCCAGAGCCGTAGCGACAGAATCCCGATCTACGTTCTTTGCAATCTCGGCTAGCAGTCTGACATCAAAATGGTTGGGCGAATCCGAGAAACTGGTCCGTGCTCTGTTTTCTTTGGCAAAGGCACTTGCGCCGTCTATCATCTTCGTCGACGAAATAGACTCGCTCCTGTCGTCGCGCGGCGGCTCAAGCGAGCATGAGTCCACCAGGCGCATCAAGACTGAGTTCTTGATCCAGTGGTCGGATCTGCAGCGAGCAGCGGCAGGAAAACAGCAGACTGACAAAGAGAAGCAAGAAGGCGATGCCAGCAGAGTTTTAGTCCTTGCCGCTACCAACATGCCGTGGGCAATTGATGAAGCAGCTAGGCGCAGATTCGTACGGCGACAATATATTCCTCTGCCCGAAGCCGAGGTCAGAGCAACTCAGCTGCAAACATTACTAGGTCATCAGAAACACAACCTGAACAAAAAGGACATTCAAGTGCTTGTCGAATTGACAGACGGTACGTTCATCAGCACCTTTGGAGTGCGGGTACTGACGTAAATGTTCAGGTTTCTCAGGCTCTGATATTACAGCGCTGGCCAAGGATGCAGCCATGGGTCCTCTACGGAGTCTAGGTGAGGCGTTGCTGTTTATGTCCATGGATGAAATTAGACCGATACAATTTGAGGATTTCGAGGCGAGTCTGGTCAACATCCGGCCCAGCGTGAGCAAGCAGGGCCTTCAACAATTCGAAGATTGGGCCAGGGAGTTTGGAGAACGGGGTGGTTAAAGGAGAAAGACCGTGGCATTGCATGTCTCTATTCAATGGCTCTTCAAGGTGTTAAGGGTCAGGGGAGCAACACCGGAAACTCATGGCAAGACGTACTTTGCCCATCATTTCAGTCTGTTCAGTCCCAACGATTCACGAATCATCTTCAAGCTGTTGTCCCACATGTGAATGATGGGATTTTTGGAATGAGAATATATCCTGTCCGCGTTTGGACCTTGACGGTGCAGCACACAACCACAAGTGCAGCGTGGCGGCTCAGTCCTAGCTTGACAACGTCACCCTACATACCTTACTACCATGCTCGGGGGACCTAACACGCATAGAATACCAGACAACCCACGACCGGTAGGCTTGGATGGGATTAATTACACTACTTACTCATGCTGGTCGTCGTTCGGCGTATATTGCTGTTCAATCCCCTCTTTACAAGAACCTGAACCTTATCAAGCATACCGACCTTTCTGACCCATTCTACCTGCCATGTATCTAAAGGTGTAGAAAAGGTACAGAGGCGTGCAAGGGTCCAACCGAGTGACAACACATACGCTAATGCGAACAGGAACGCATTTGCACTGGTCTAACACGTCTAAGTACAACCTTTTCTGTAGCCACGGCCATGTTACTGGGTCATCGGCTCAATGGTACATAACAAGATCGACCTTTGCCGGTGGGCATTCGCTGCATGCAGGTTGCGCCCTTAGCGCTGCAGCACTTTCCTGTCGGCTTGCCAAGGCCGCGCCTAAAGTACCTAGTCCTACTGCACACATTCATTCCCTCCAGCCCGTGAATGCATCATATATCACTTAAGGTAAAGGACTTGCCTTACCTTCTACCTTGCTTTATCTCATTAAACCCTCTTCATATGTGTGCAACATTGGGCAAAGTACCTTTGATATGGATCTTTTCGAAGACACCCGGAATTGGGTTGGGACCCATGTCCTGACCACTATCACTGCACTTGTCCTTCTGTACACTGCCCTCGGAGCAATCTACAGGCTCTATTTGAGTCCATTGGCCAAGTTTCCAGGACGGAAATTGGCTGCGTTGACCTTATGGTACCAATTCTACTATGATTACATTAAACGGGGAAAATACACATGGGAAATCGCAGACATGCATGCCAAACATGGTACGTAATCCCCCCCCGCTGGCAACCAAGTCCCCTTGGACTGAACGCGCATCTCAGGCCCTGTTGTCCGCATCAGTCCTCACGAGCTTCACATCAACGACCCAGACTACTATGAGCACCTGTACGGCCACGCTCTCAAGCTTGACAAGTACTGGTGGATAGCAAGACAGTTTGGCGTCTCTGGCTCCATGCAAGGCACCGTGCCCCACGACCTCCACCGTCTCCGCCGCAGTGCCCTCTCCCCCTTCTTCTCCGTAGCAAAAGTCGTTCAGCTTGAAGACGTTATCACTACTAAAATCGAAAAGCTCTCCCATCTCATGCGGCAACACCAAGCGTCTAAGACCCCAATCAACATGTATTCAGCGTACAGAGCGATGGCGATCGATATTATTTCAGACTACGCTATGGCGCGATCATTTGATTATCTCGATAGGGACGATCTGGGAAGACCGTGGATTGACATGATTAACCATGCTACCGAGGCCGCTTACCTGACATGCCAGTTTGGATGGCTCTTGCCAGTAATGAAAAGCTTGCCTTTTAAGCTGGTGAAGTGGTTAATGCCTGATGCGGCGGCTATGCTTGGGATACACAAGGTGAGATATTTCGTACATCTGAGAGAAGCAAGTTCTGCCCTCCACCACTCCTTTCTATATTTTCCTGAGACCCTACTTTCTTTGTGCGAGCGAATCCCGGCTCTAGGTTGCAGAAGGCTCCATGAGTGGCAATACCCTGACCTTTCCATTGCAGTTGTAGCAATTCCCGACTTCTACTTCATTTTCTCCCATTTTGTTCTTTCTGGAATGAAAATACCCCAACACGTTCTCACACAAGGCCTCAGGTGCTGGTCGAGCCTTGCTTCTCCGAGAGAAACGAAGTTTTGTTAAGCGTAAGCTAACCCGCATGATCCGCAGCAAAATCAGGATCAAGTAACAGCTATCAAGACCGCCGGTCCCAACAATCTCTATGATGAAAAGAACCACCCTACAATTTTCTATGAACTCCTCTTCAAATCCAACCTCCCACGCCACGAACTCGGAATCGACCGCATAGCCCAAGAGGGCACACTCGTCACAGTCGCCGGCTCCGAAACCATCGGGAATTCACTGACCACGCTCCATTTTCATCTCCTCAACAATCCCGCAAAGCTCGCGCGACTCCGGGAGGAGCTGTCTCAAGCAATGCCAGATTCGAACCGCATACCCACTTGGCAGGAATTGAAGAAGCTGCCATATCTGACTGCATGCATTGAAGAAAACCTTAGAATTACGGCCGGTATACCGCACCGTCTCGCCCGCATGGCCCCGAAACAAGGGTTGACATTCCACGAGTGGGATATTCCTGCCGGCACACCCGTCAGTATGAGCATATATCTCATACATAGGATGAATCCTACAATTTTTCCGCAGCCTGATGAATATATCCCTGAACGTTGGCTTTCGCCTAATGCGAAGAGTCTGAAGAAATATCTTGTGCCGTTTGGCAAAGGGCCGAGGGCATGTCTGGGTATTGAGTAAGTCCCATTAGCCGTTTGCTGTTTTTCACTTCCAGTCCACAGCGCCATGGATTTGACATAGGAGTGTTCGTTCCCGAATCCAGATTAACTACCATAGCCGGGATCTCAGCGCGTGCATCGAGGCTAACAGTTTCGCCACAGTCTCGCATACGCGGAACTCTACCTCGTCACTGCTATGGTGCAGCGACGCTTCGACACTCAGCTTTTCGAAACTACTCTGCAAGATATAGACATGGCGCACGACTTTTTCGTTGCAGCAGCCGTTTCGGACTCGAAAGGCGTGAGGGTGGTTGTCAAATGAGGCAAGGCCGCCAAGACAGGCGTTGGGGCTAGACAGGAACTTGCCAATCCGCTTACTTTGTTGAAATTAGGACGTTTGGCAATGTCACGAGCAGGATGGAAGGGTGAACAAATCGAGAGGCTGTTGGGTGCTACGGATCATGTTTGCTCTCAAGAGCCCAATAGTCAACGGTGAAAGGCTAGAGAGCTATACAAACCACTCTAGCTCACTGTCTTTACTCATCGGACGAGTTGCTATTCGTTTCAGACCTACTTGATCACAACTCATCCTACTGTCGTTGTAGCTCGAGATGTTTTCACTGGTAACATGACATAATTGTTATTTGCTTTCGTGATATACTGCCTGATATAGCTATTATCACTTCACGCTGACCGGAAGGTGAATTTCAGAATGCTAAGTCATGGAAATCTCAAGTCAATCCGGTATAACTCGACATCAGGTTATGAGGCTGAGGTATTCGTAGGTTAAGGTAAGGGAGGTCTAGGGCTACAAGGACGTGTGAGTGTGACAAGGCGAACATGGTCTGTGCTTCGGAGCCGGATCAATACAGCCCCGTTAGTCATCCGCCGCCTCGACTTAAAGGTAGGACCCTATAATGATTCCCGTCAACAGCATGACTCTCGAATTTGACCAATTACTCAGCCTCATCCTCGAACTCAGTACTCACTGCTCATACCTCTTTGTGCAGCCTGTCGACTGAGGCTCTAATACTTCGTGACTATAACGTGAAGCTCGTGTTTCGATCTCGTCAATACGAGATCAGCACTGAGCATCGTCTCTATCATTCACCACGTCTTCTCAGACTAGGAAGAGGAAAGCTACCGAGAATATTGACGTTGCTTCCAAGAGCAAGAGGCAGAGTCAGAACGTTACAGCCAAGGGAGAAGGCATACCAGCAATAACGCTGAACACCCCTCCACTGACTACCATGGATTCCGATGACGAGTTTATGAGTGGCTTGTCAAGTCAGGAAGACGACTTCGGAGGAACACAAGACAGTGGTGATGAGCTTGGCATAGGTGAGTTTGTTGGATTTCGGCAGATATGGCACGAAGAAAACATATGACTTATTTATCCCCGTTGTGGGAACAGATTCAGAAGAGGAGGACCCAGATACCGGCTTTTCGCAGGACAAAGACTTGATTAGGCCCACTAAGAAGTCATACGAGGTGGACTATAAAGTCTGTGCGCCGGCCGACATCCAAGCACATCAGGACAAGCAGATTGAAGAGATATCCTCCATACTAGGTCAGCCGTCGGAAGCTTCCGCTATCCTTCTAAGGTATCTTCGATGGAACAAGGAAAGGTTGATTGAGACGTACATGGAAAGGCCCGAAGCTCTACTGGACAGCGCAGGATTGGGCCCAGACAATGGGCAGATACCAAAAACCAAGGTGGTCCAAGGATTTACGTGCAGCATTTGCTACGAAGACGAGCCTGGCCTGGAAACGTATGCTATGAGATGTGGGCACCAATATTGCGTCGACTGTTACAGGCAATATCTTGCTCAGAAGATTAAAGATGAGGGCGAGGCTGCGAGAATACAATGCCCCACCACTGGCTGCAATAGGATAGTTGATTCAAAATCCCTAAATCTGCTTGTTGCGGCAGACTTGAAAGCTAGGTATAACCATCCTCAGCCTAACACCAGTGTACAAATTTAACGCAGATCATAGATACCAAACGCTCTTGACACGAACATATGTCGATGATAAGGACGAGCTAAAATGGTGCCCGGCACCAAATTGCGAGTACGCCGTAGAATGCGGTGTCAAAAAGCGAGAGCTTGGGCGGATAGTTCCTACAGTGGCATGCTCATGCAGCCATCGGTTCTGCTTCGGATGCGCTTTGAACGATCATCAGCCTGCCCCATGCTCGTTAGTCAAGCAGTGGTTGAAGAAGTGCGAGGACGACTCGGAAACGGCGAATTGGATATCAGCGAACACGAAGGAGTGTCCGAAGTGTGCGTCAACAATCGAGAAGAATGGTGGGTGTAATCATATGACTTGTCGGAAATGCAAACATGAGTTCTGCTGGATGTGTATGGGTTTATGGTCTGAACACGGCACAAGCTGGTACAACTGCAACCGCTTTGAAGAGAAATCAGGATTGGATGGTCGTGATGCTCAAGCGAAGTCACGGATATCGCTCGAGCGTTATCTACATTACTACAACCGTTATGCGAACCACGAGCAATCGGCGAAACTCGACAAAGATTTGTACATCAAGACTGAAAAGAAAATGATAAACCTCCAAACAGCTTCGGGGATGTCCTGGATCCAGGTCCAATTTCTAGCTACTGCCTCGCAAGCCCTGCAGCAATGCCGTCAAACGCTAAAGTGTACTTATGCATTTGCGTATTACCTTGCAAGAAACAACTTAACGGAGATCTTCGAAGACAACCAAAAAGACCTCGAGATGGCAGTGGAGAGCTTGAGCGAGATGTTTGAAAAGCCAACCACGGAACTCACAGAACTTAGAGTTGATATCTTGGACAAAACAACATACTGCAACAAGAGGAGGATCATTCTACTCGACGACACGGCCGAAAATCTCAAGAATGGTGAGTGATATTCTCCACTGGCATAACTCATAGGTTTCTGACCCAGTACAGATGAATGGAAGTTCAATGTTGATGTTAAGGGCTTGTGAGGCCTTTCAGCGAGCATGCATCTGAGCGGGACCAGGAGTAAAGTCAACCATAGGACACTCAGAGCAGGACAGAGGACACTAGCTGTGGCGTTATACAATAGGGGTTGGTCAAGACTCTTGCATTCTGCATCTTAGCTATCATGGAAGAGGCTGGCGTCTCCGTTCGAGCATTTGTGTGTGTATTAGGTTACTAGATCCAGGGCAGATAGGGGCTACTGTTGTTACGGTTGTACAAACAGAATTCTAGTAGTCGAGGCATCAAGGTCTTGAAAACGCAGACGGAGACTACTGATTCGTCTGCACTTAGCTTCATAGAACCTGGTTGCAATACCATGCCTAGATTATACGATGCTCTCTATTCCTTATGTACCTTAGGTAGATACCCAGTTTAGGGTTGTTCCGCTATCACGTGCCCGGCTTCGCTCGGCCGATACTTTACCCCTGTGATAATTATTATCTCCGGATCTTGTGAATATTTACAAACGACTGAGCAAAGTAGAACTGAGCTTCTGTTGCAGTTCGTCATCGCTGGAACTCAAATAATGCCTTCAAGATAGGAGCTAATTAATGCACCCGTTCTCAGTGCTCACCCTTGGGATTTTCGTTGCCGGCTATATTACTGCTCGTTGGGATCTGGTAACAAGATTATACGAGCTTGCAATATTTGCCGCAGAACACAGCGTTGTGGTATGTCTTTTCTGCGCCTGGAAGAGATTTCATCTGGCTTCTACGCGTAGTTGTACTGACGTGTGGATATGATAGACGCGGGCAGCCAAAGGCTTCGCAATCCTATCCCTGTTCTTCTTTCTCTTCATCTTGCCGATTGAACGTATTGCATCACGGGAAACCAATCTGGTATGACTTATCTCCCGGATCTACATATATGGTGCTGAAGCACTGTTTAGCATCCTAGATCTCCTGTCGTTGGTATATCTGCACGCGAACAATTGAGGCGGCGAGGCTCGTTTTGACCCTGCCGAAGATGATATTATGGTCGCAGGAAATGGACTGTTACGAATATTTTGGCCCTCAGATTCTCCAAGGAGCAAAGCGCAAGGGACGATAGTGGGATGGAAGAATTCTGAATTGGACATCTTTGTGGTATCTATACTACAAGACGTGGAGGTAAGGCCCCCGTGAGCCTCTGTGAGAACAACCTCAATTCCCAAGAAGCTGAATCTATTCGATCAGCCACACCGTGTTGACAATGCGCTACGCGTCGGTACGTTTTTTCGGAACAACCCTCATCCCATGAGTCAGTTGTTCAACCTCTGTGGAAGCTCCTATATGCACGTGCTAGGGATAGCCAACCCGACTAAAGAAGCAAATCCTCTCAATTCTTATAAGTTATTAGCATACACGGAACCAGCAACTCCGTTCCCACAGATATCCTGTCCGAAAGATCACGGAACCACGGTGCAGGTAATTCTATTCGAGAGACCGTCACCAACGCGAATGCAATATATGTCTCTCAGCTCAATATCTTTGGCCTTAGGGGATGATGCCTTGGGTCAAGATCTCGCGCCTAACTTCACGGACGCTGATGGAATGGAGACAGCCGACGAGAGAGCACAGAAGGCGAGATTGATCAAAAAACTCCAACTCCATAGTGTAATCAGGCGCTCGCCCTCGCAGAAGGAGAAAATGCTGCCAACTATTTTGAGCCAAATCAACTGCTCATCTGAATTGGCGTGCCTTCTATCAAGTAACGTACATCTCATTGGGACGAGGCAGAAGAGAAGTTTGAGTGTTGGCGAGCGAGTAGTGGAGTCTGCATCATCGCTATGGGATCATGTCTTCGTTGCTGCATGGCATCTCATTACAGTTTGGGTCTATCCGCTCTTGAAACGAGCTTTCGTAATAGGCCTGATTTGTCACCGGGTTGTGGCCGAAGCGATACTTTGCGTGCTTGAATGGCGACCTCGTCCTGAATCTATGGCGTTGAAGGATATATCAGCAACTGCTCAGCAGGTGGATATTCGGTTGCAACAGTTCTGTTATTGGCCGATCCAATATCTTACTCTGCGTAAGAGGAAAGATGACTGGGAAAGTATCACAGAACGACATCCGGACTATATCCGCTTCTATAACAGTCTCTGGCTTGTTGCAAACGATGTTATCATCGGCATTGCGTTAGGTTCATACATCATCGACAACGCTGACTGGGTAGCCTACCAGATCAATGAGATACTTATAGGATGGACTGTGGAGGGCTTGCGAGATATGATCTCATGGCTCATGGATTGGCCAGCGGGCCTGAAGCTTAATAATGAGTTGGCTGTTTTCCTAGGTGATCTCTTTCTGTGGGTCATCGACTACTGGGCAGGTAAGCTCATTCTTTCCAATGATCGCTGCCGGATTACTGAAATCTATAGGCTGTGTTGGCAATCTCCAACCCTACTTGCCTCGAATCATCTACTTTATCGGTTTCTCTGCCTTTGCTGGCGCTAGCATGCCTATATCGTTGTTCTCTGATCTCTTGTCCCTGCTGACAATACACATCTACTGTTTCTATACCGCGTCAGCTCGCATATTCCACTGGCAGCTAACGATCATCGTTTCCTTGTTCCACCTATTCCGGGGCAAGAAGCATAATGTCCTACGAAACCGAATTGATTCATGCGACTATGACCTCGACCAGCTGCTGTTGGGTACAATTCTGTTCACTCTATTGTTCTTTCTCCTACCGACTGTAATCGTCTTCTACCTTACATTTACCTCGGCCAGGGTGGCCATAATATTTCTCAAGGCAGCTTTAGACACGCTGCTGGCTTGTTTAAATCACTTTCCTCTTTTCGCATTAATGCTTCGAGTAAAGGACTCACGGCGTTTACCTGGTGAGCGTCCTTCAATTACTCATACAGCCCACGGCTAATATTATACCCAGGCGGCATCTGCTTCGAACTTGGAGATACCCCAAACCTGCGCATCACCGACTCAACCAACAACCCTCCAACCTCCTACATCCTCCTCAAAGTAAGCACCCCATCCCCATCCCCATCCCCACCACCACCATTACCAATCCAAACACCCCACCTAACCCATCCCCAACACAGTCCGTCCCCCTCTCCCTGCGCGCCATGTTCGACCAATACTTCCAGCTCGGCCACCGCCTCCGCAAACACTACCTTTCCCCCAGCGTCTTCCTCTGCCTCGCCACCGGCCGCTTCGTCCCGCCCATCCATCGTAAGAGCCTCTACAGCCTGCAATATAGCATGCTGCCGGCGCAGCGCGCGGGCATCCTGGAGGTGTGGAAGCGGCTGACTGAAGCAGCGCCGGCGAATGGGAACGGGAGTGGGATGACAGTGAGGGCGCCTAATGGTGTGTTCGTGTGGGGGGCGCCGCTAGTGGGTAAGAGGCAGGGTAATTAACCGTTTTGGTAGCTAATTGAAACCCACGGAAAGAATGTTTTCTATTTACTATCCGGGCCAAGACGCTTTCACCATACTAGCCAGGGAACTCCGTTTTCGTATTAATGCGATCTGAAAAGGAGAATCAATAACTCGCTAAAACGGACACATTTGCGTTCCCGAGCCCGAATTCAAGACCCTCTAGCGAATCCGGTCAACCCCGGTTTGGGGATACATAAAAGGATACCTGCCCGCACCCTTAACATTTTCATTTCATAATTTTTAATGGAGATTTCGACAGTATCATCTCTATTCTTCAGTCTATGTCATGGACGCCTGCCATCCTATGCAGCTAGCGGTCCCACCGTTTCGTTTCTTCCTCCCTTTCAAATTGTATCATATCCAGTTCGTTGCGAAAAAAAGTCGAAAAGAAGAAGATGAAACAGAGAGACTCCACTCAACCACCGTTACTATTACCACACCACTACAACTACAACCACCGCTCTATCCATCCAATCTCTATAACCTCGCGCCTCTCCTATCCACAACCTACCCATCAAAATCTCCCCTACAATCCAACACCTCACTGACATCCAAATCATCATATCTAGTCCGATGCTCCCCTCCTCAACCCCCACCCTCTCCCACCATTACACCTCCCTCACCACCAACCCGAAACACCCTACACACTTCCACACCTGCTCCCTCCCCGTCATCAGTTCCCCACAGACACAAGACATCCCCATAATCGCACACTTAGAATCCCCACCATCGATCCCCAACCCCGAAATCCCGCTTCGTGCACTCCTTTCCGCTTGCGCCTTGGCCTGCCGAATCTCCAGTTCGGACAGTTGACACATAGCACACAACCACGCCGTACCGCATCGACAGCCTTGCATCCTTCCTTGTTCTCCTCCTTTGTTGTAAATGACCTCGGCGTTCTGCAATGCAGTAACGCTGCAGGTTCTGCAGAGGGGGAACAAGTTGTTCCTCAGCAACCTGGTGAAGCTGGTTTTGATGGCTTTGATCCCCTGGAGGCGGCATGTCGCGCACACGTGGTATGGTTTCGTGTGGGCATACGTGTTGGCGCATGTCATTACAGGCGCGGAATGCGTTGCTTGCAGCTCTTGATCCATCGTCTCAATGGCTGTTCCGAAGTCGAGGCCCGAGGACAAGAGGTGGGGCCATTCCTTGCAAGTGTCTGCTGGCACGGCTTTCGGGACCTCAGGGCGAGGAGGTAGAGCCGCTTCCTTGGCCTCACGCTTCTTAGTATACTGGTTTGGCTGCGGGCGCTTCTGAACGCCATTGGTGTCCTGATTCGGTTGCTCTTGGGGCCGTATAGGACGTGGCATGCGGCCTGCGACTGGGTGGAAGCGAGTACGGGGCTGGCCGCGGAGGCGTTGGCTTTCGGTTGACGATGGATTTATAGGGGTTATTGGAGTGCGAGGGGAGATATTGCCGTCCTTTCGAGGGCGACCACGTCCACGCTTCATTTCCCCTGACGAAGAAGAAGTTGATGGGGTTTGAGGTGAGGAGGTGCCGTCTTTCCGAGGGCGTCCGCGCTTTCTCTTGACTTCCCTTGAAGATGGTGTTGACGGGGTTTCAGGCAAGGCTGGGGATCTGAAAAGTCTGTTCAGATCACGCTCCCCAGCGGTTGGAGAAGTGGGGGTTGAGATTATAGATAGAGGATGCGGACGCTTTTTTGAAGTGTTGGTTTGGACGTTGGATGCGGACGCTGCTTGTAGAGTGTTGAGTGGGAGCGCGGACAATGTTGCTGTGGTACGAGCGTCGAATGGGACAGTGGACACCAATGCTGCTGCCTGAGTCTGTGATACCGGTGTGTTGAGCGTGGGAGGTGTTGATCCCTCAAAGGACAGCGACGAAGGTGCAATAGCCTGGACCTCAGGAGTCATCGCCGCCAGTCTTGCAGCTGCTTCGCTATGGATTGCCGCTGGACCATCCGCGGCGTTGTGTTGACGGTTCCAAGAAGAATTGAGAGCATCCTTGATCATTGTGGTGACGCTGGTGAACTTGTTGACTGCTACTTCCAGCGGATTTGGAGGTGGATGTTCGCCACTGGTACCAGGATGCTTGGGTGGTGTGTCATTGTTGGCCATGGTGTACAGATGGGTGTTTGCGAGGTACGAAAGGTGGAAGTTGTGTTGTAAGTTGATTTTCGCCGTTGTTGGTGTTGTTGCTCTTTGACCTCCATAATAAACAATCGACGCCATCACTGTTCGATGATGATGTCTCCAGAATTTACGAGTCTTTCAAGTATCCTCCTCTACTCCCACGACAACGGTTTTTCTTAACGAGTGCTGTGATCTAATGGATATTGATACTATACTGACAGGCAATGAGGGTTGGTCGAAAGAAATGACAAGAATGTATCTGATGATGAGTATTCTAAATATGGATTGAGGACGGTCGTTGACTTGGACTTTCTGGAAACGATGTTGATAGTCCTTATGAGCGGCCAGTATTTTGGACCAAACAATTTCAGACCAAAACAAAAGTAAAGCCTTGGGTCGAATTGAAAGGGCTGTTTTGAAACCTGGAGCCCACCTTTTTCCATCGTTTCGAACTAACCTTCAAATTGACGACTTAGAGTTTCTTCAGGTTGTTGAGTCACGGAATTAACTCAATTGTGCGCCAAGAATGGAGTCGATATCACGTGGAGACCTCTTCCAACTGGTTTTTTCGAGGGGACAGCGAGAGCGAATATTGAGTATGGTGTTTTTTCTGGATGCTTGATGCATGATACTTGAGGCATGAGTAACAGGCGGCAGCTGTGGGCATATACTCAGCTCGAAAGGTACAGTGCGATCTGGTAAGCCCAGCTGTTCAACACCGACAGCACGTCACCATGTCTTCTCAGTTTACAGCGGACTCTGAAGGTCAGAGCTGTTGCCAGAAATCCTGGAGACTTAGTGTTCTGTGAAAACCCGAATTCCTTCTGTCTCTCCCTAAATCAAGGCATGTAATAAGTATTCTTCCTAAAAGCGTGCTTTCCCTGCTATGCGATCCCGCACGCTTTCAAACTACCTATTTCCAGTATACCCATCATCTCGCAAGTCCTTCTTCAGGCAGTCCAGCTCCAGCTGTGCTCTATATCCAGCAAAAGAAACAATAGTATTTGAGATTCTTTCCATGAACCGCAGTATCCGCGCAGCTTAAGCTGATTATCAATCTACTTGCTCTTTGATGACGGCAGACAGGAAAGTAGTGTATCCTATTGGCAGTAGTGATGGTCGTGGTAACCAAGTCGAACCTTAGCTGATCCAACTGATTAGTTTGTATAGCAGGTAGCGTTGCAGAAGGACTAACTATGACTGTTTACATCTAAAGTCGCTGATCTACCCAGCGTGGGATTAGAAAAGGACCACTGATGTCATCCGAAAAGCGAGGATTATCAAGACTAGCTTGCCTCTTTAAGAGATGTCGATAGCCGTATGGGTCAATACGGCATTTGGCGTCAAGTGCTTCGCAGGATGGTTGTAATTTGAGCGAACGGGGAAGGCATTCTACCACCGCTCTGGATGCCCCTTGATCGGAAAGGTTTAGCAAGTGCTGGAGAGAAACGAAAGACTCTTTGGTTGGTTCATCATTGGTTGTCTGCCTAGTATTATAGACCTCAGGTCTGCGTCGCAGAGAAATAAAATTTGAATTCAGAAAACTGACATGCTAGGTTGACAAGATTGTCGATGTTCTAAACTGAGGTGAGTTCCTCGATAGGAAGTCACGACCGGTACTTGGGGGAAAAATCCAACTTTACTTGCAGAGGTTGCCTGATGTGATGAATGGAGCAGATCACAATAGTTGCGGATGAAGATTCGGCCATTGACAGTGGCGTTAGAGATCTGCCCTTTTTGTGGACCAGTATCTGCAATCGTACAAACAGGGTATACCTACAAAGAGCCAAACAGGATGCAAGCTCATCTCTAGAGAGCCCTCATATATCAAGCCTAGAACGCCAATAGGTCGATATCGTATCCACCGAGGTTTCCTCTCCCTACAACGCCTTGACGGACTGGAAAAATGGATTCTCTAGCAACTTCTGGTTTCCCAGGACCAGCTCTTTCATCTTATTCACCATATTTTCCTTACTCATACCTTTACCCTCTGTTTCTTCCTTCCATTGCACCAACATCTCCTTCAGCAAAGCGCTTCCTTCTTCCACGTCTTGCTTTGAATGTTTGATCGCCGACTGCTCATGCTTTGTCGAGAAGTCCTCCAGCTCATCAGCTTTCCGTTTCGCCATATTGACGACTTTCTCAGGGAATCGGACGAGCTCTGCGACATGAATACCAAAACTTTGATCACAGACTCCTTCCTCGACTTTGTAGAGTAATGTGACTTCTCTTCGATCCTTGTCGCTCGTGTCGCTTATGTGAGCTACGACGTGTAGGTTCTGCACTTGGGGGTATTGATCAACCAACGCTGTAAGCTCGTGGAAGTGCGTGGCGAACATTGTGAAACATCCAATCTCTTTGACAATATGCTCCGATATCGCCCATGCAAGACCGAATCCATCATACGTGCTTGTGCCACGGCCAAGCTCATCGATAATGATCAAGGATTCGGATGTTGCTGATTTGAGTATATTTGCTGTCTCCAACATCTCCGCCATGAATGTCGAGACGCCTTTTAATTGTGAGTCACTGGCGCCAACTCTAGCTAGGATGCTGTCAAACAAGGTCAGCTCTGCTTCCGAGCAAGGTACAAAGCATCCAATTTGGGCGAGAAGAGCAATGACACCGATCTGGCGGATGTATGTCGACTTGCCGCCCATGTTCGGTCCAGTGATGATCAAAAACTCCGAACTTCCTCGAATGAGAGACACGTCGTTTGTAATGAATTGGATATCATCCTGCATTTCCATGCAAGGGTGGCGTGCCTCTTTGAGTATTGTATTTCCCTCGCCTCGAGGGTGCATCTTGGGGCGGACATAAGAGGCAGGAGCGTGAACAGAGACATGGGCGAAGCTGACGATTACATCAAGGTGAGCAAGTACCCCCGCGAGCTTCTCGATGACAGGGCAATACGACGCAGCAACGCTGACGACCTCGCTTACTAGTCCACTCTGGGTCCGATTGTAATTATCTGAAAGTTGGTCATGTTCTCGCCGCATTGTCTGCATAGTCGATGTTGTGAAATAAACACCGTTCTTCTGCGTCGAGCACTCTTGATACTGCTTTTTGTTCCGTATGCAGCTTGCTTCTGTCCTGGTGAGTCGGAAGCACCAGCCGTGTACTCTGTGATTCTCAAGGAATAACTTCTTCTCTGTATCTTGGTCGAGGTCCTTGCCGACTTTTCTGTGCTCTACTTCCATGTCGTATTTCAGCTTATCGAGCCTCTTCCGTATGATTCTGAGGCTTTCATCAAACTCTGGCTTGATGATAAATTCGTGGTGGTCAAGAGCATCAAGGTCTACAGTTGTTTCAACCATCTCTTGCAGTTTAGCTAAACTATTCGAATAATCCACAAGCTTCGAGGTGTATTCTGCGTCTAGGGGATCTTTATATTGTTCATCCATGACCCCCTCTAGCGTGCCGATGAAGCCTGGTATCCGGATGACTACTTGATATGCCCTTACAACATCCTCCAAATTTGCAAGCTTTCTTTGAAATCTTTTAGCTAGCCTATAAAGGTCAGGTATTGAACGTAGATGCTCCTCTTGCATTGTCTGTCGAAGCTCAGTGTCCGTCACAAAAGCTTCTACCAGCTGTTGGCGTCGTTCGATCTCCTCTAAGCTCATCAAGGGTTGTTTGAGCCATTGGGCCAGCAGGCGACTTCCAACGGGTGTCTTGCAATGATTTAAAAGCCCATACAAACTCATATTCTTCGAACCATCTCGTGGCCCAGGCATAAGATTAAGGGCTTTGAGCGCCGAAGCATCCAGCTTCATGTACTGGGACAGATCGTGCTGGTAGAGCTGGTACTCTCCAAAGTTAGAAGGGTCGGACAGGACTCCGAGATACTTAATAAGAGCGGCCGCCGAGCCCATTGCCAACTTCAAATCAGTCTGAGGCAGTGTTCCTGCGGTTCGTTCGTCTCGTAGAAGCCTAGTCAAGTCTTGTTCAATGTCTTTAGTTCCAAAGTCACCAATGCTTCTCTCGGAAATCGCAATGCCACAGTTGTCAGCGATAGTCCGTAGTTTGGCTAGCTCTCCATCCTTCTTTTGAGTATCGGCTTGGATCAAGCATTCTTTGACGCCGAGCTGAATCAATAGGGATTCAAGATTTGAGTAGAGATCGTTGTCAAGGAATTCGCTAACACCGAGCTCTCGTACGCTTGCATCCGCAAAGCAGACGCCAACGTTCCGTGCTTCCGATGCCTTTGCCGTGACTTTCACCGCAAGTATTATCGGCGCAGAGTCCATTTGACCGCCGAGCTCATCCTCGACATCTTGCAGGTTTCCTGGGGAAGCTTGCTTCCTTATTTTCCATTGCATACGGCCAGTGGTCTCCCAAATTTCAACTCTCTTGCTTAGCCTAAAGAGTGCTTCTCGTAGGAAACTACGGTATACGGTTACGGTCATCGTGACAGAGGGAAGTCCGGTTTCTGCCTTGCCGAGCTGGCGGATGACAGATGTAGTTTTGTAGACCTGGGGAAGCCGTCAGTCAGGAAGGGGTCTGGCAGGGTTCTGATGGTCACAGAAGCTCACTGTTCGTGCAATAAAGGCCGCATCATCTCCGTGAGCTGTATACCAATCACCCCGATCAAAGATCCGAATAGTCTCGTCATCTTTTACTGGAAGGCCTCGAAAGAAGCGGATGAACCCGACCTCGTCGTCGACCTAACACAAAGTGAGCAATAATGGATAATTGACGGGAACGGCTAAGCACCTTGAGCTCTGGTCTTGATGACATTATGTGAGTGTAGTCAGTTATCTACAGCAGATCAGTTGAAAGAGAGCACGTTAATAAAACTAAAATGCTCGAGTCACGCAATAGATCTGATCCATAAAAGAGCACTGGAAAATTATTTGAACTTCGCGTGACGCGAGGATTTGATGAACGCGTTTTACGATGTCAGGAAGTCTCACGCGTTAGTTTTAACATCTGAAAGATTCAAATGATGAGATAATACTGTGCAGGGCTAGAATTTAGGCAGCTTAGTCCCGCGTGTTGTATCAACCAACCTCCCTACTCAAGCCCATAACATCCTGCAACGATCACATGCAGACTAGGTCCTTACGAGGCCGGGGAGACGCACGGAGAGAGTGCTCAGCACCCCCCAACCCAGGCCGACTCTCAAAAATACATATTCTCGCTTGACTAGATGAAGAGGATGGACACATCAACATTCGAACTGTGTGTACCATGGTCTTGAAGACGTTGAACAGATTGTCGTGACTTTTGGTTATGAGGAGGAGACAGCGAATAGGTTCAAAACGAATCGGCCGACATGAGTCAGAGGTGGTGAAGAAATAAAAGCATAGGCCATTGCTTGGGATGCGGGCACGGAATATGTCATATTTATAATCGCAAAGTGCAGCGTAAGCTCAGAGGGAAAATGGAGAAAACGCTGTGCATACGGAGTACTATGTGTATAGACCGGGGAAATTACATAGATTCTTTCTTTTTGATTATTCTACTTTCTTTCGCACATGTCGATTTTGCTTACTTCACAGCCCAAGTGCCAAGTCTGTCGCAACATGTTGCGCTGAACTGCTTGCAGTTTTATTTCCGATCGATCGATTCAGTGATCTGAGTTGATAGGTACGCTTTGATTATGAAGGGTGCATGTCTGACTCTGCTTGCGATGCAGTACGATTACAAAGCTGTCACGTAACACCTATGGTCTCAGATATTTATGCCATTGCTTTTACAAGGTCGGAGAGGGCGTGCAAATTCCTACCTTCTCTTTTCGACACCGAATGTCTTCTATGTATCTTTAGTATTTGGAAAGAGAAGATTTAAAAGAATCTAAGCGTCGCCATTTGGCTCTGGAACAACGCCTAAAGCGATACGCGAAAGAGTACGAGTGGATACTAGAGAAGATGCCGGCCACGGTACTGGAGGGAGTGTCCGTGACGCCAGACGACACATCTTTCGACTACATCATCTGCGGGTATGCTTTCGTTCGCACAGTTTTAGATAGACATTCCGTCGCTAAGCTCAGGCCATTAGGGGAGGTACATCGGGCTCAGTCATCGCAGGCCGCCTCGCAGAAACACCCAATGTATCCGTCCTAGTCATCGAAGCCGGCCGGCACAACAGTCTGATTGAGAACACCCAAATGGTTGGCGGATGGTCACAGAATTTCGGCGGAGAAGACGGTCTTTGCTTGCTCACTGTGACCAATACACCAACCTCAACATGCTGATCGTGAAATCAACTAGATTGGAATCTCGAAACAGAACCATCGCCTGGACTTAACGGGCGTCGAGTGGCAGCTAGCCGGGGAAAGTACCTTGGAGGATCCACCGGCTGCAACGGCTCTCTTTGTATCCGGGGAACTAAAGATGATTTCAACAAATGGGAACTAGAAGGGTGGAGCGGAGATGAAGTTTTCTCCTACATGAACAAAGTACTGTGCATGCAACCGACCAAAAGTGGATTTCGTACTGAACCCCCTGCGCAGGCAGAGACTTTCCATTCAAAACCATGGTTCGACGCCGACCTCTCAAATCACGGAACCACAGGACCGCTACATACAGAACCGCACGACCTAGCCCCTATCTCCAAACTACTCCTGCAGTCCTTCGAGTCCCAAGGCCTCAGGAAACAAGACGATATGTTTTCCAGCGGTAACAATCCTCACGGCTGCGGCCACGCACCCAGAACCGTGCACCAGGGCATGAGAAGCACAGCCGCCGATTTTCTCCGGAAGAGCGATGCGAACCTGGCCATCCTCAGGGAGACCACCGTTGATAAGGTCATTCTTACCCGAGAAGGCGGTGGGGAAATCAAAGCATCCGCTGTGCGCATTATTGACAAAGCTGGGAATGCGAGAATGATAGACGCGAAAAGGGAAGTCATAGTCAGTGCGGGTGCTTACTGCACGCCTGCTATCTTGCTCCGCTCGGGGATAGGCGCGGCCGGCGAGCTCGAACAACTCGGTATCGAGTGTAAAGTGGACCTGTCCGGTGTAGGAAAAAATCTCCTTGACCACCTGGTAATTTTTGGCCTGCCCCTGCACAACCTACCCTAGCATCTCTCATTTCAAACTGACGTCCCCCCCAGATTGTCTTCCTACACTACGAAGTCTCGAAACCGAACCTTACAACCGACGCCCTAATCCACCACCCCTCTGCCTACCAAACCTCCTACACCCAATGGAAAACCCACAAGACGGGCTTCCTCTCCAGTTCGTATCCCGTCCTTCCCTTCCCATCCCCAAATACCTCCTAACCCAGGCGCCCCCCACAGCCTTTCCCTTCGGCGCCTTCGCCTACGCCCGCCTAGATAACCGCCTCGCCTCCTCACCCCTGTGGACTAGCAGCCTCAGCCAAAACCCCGGCCGAGACCCCATGGACCTTCTCTCTAGCCAACCGCACGTCGAATTCTTCACGACGGAATGCTATCTAGGGAACAAAACCCACGATTTCCCATCCCAGGAAAATCAGCACGCGTTTGCTCTCATTGTCCAACTGTTCTCGCCAAGATCCAGGGGGACGGTTAGCATTAAAGGTGGGGATTGCACTATGAAAACGGTGATAGATCATAATTACCTAGGGGAGGAACTGGACGCGGAGGTTTTGGGGGTGGCGTGCGAGTGGGGAAATGAGATTGTAATGGAGGGAAAGGGGACAAGAGGAGTTGCCGTGGGGGGATGGCCGAGGGGGAGTAGACATCATTTGTTGAATGAGAGGGAGGAGTGGAAGGTGTTTGTGAGGGAGCAGGCGACTACTGGTGGGTCTTTCTCCTTGTTTTCTTAGTTTCCTGCGAGGGGAATGGGTTCAGATTTTTCTTCCATTGGGGTTGGCGAGTTTGAACATTCTTGGTTCTCAGGCTGATTGTTGACAAAAAGGTTATCATCCCGCCGGAACTGCAAAAATGGGCAAAGATGACGATGCGATGGCCGTGTTGGACGAGAGACTCAGAGTTCGTCGAGGCGCTGGCCGAGATGAGAACCGAAACGGGTATTCAGGTGGAAGCTCAGGGGCAGTAATTAGAGGATTCAGAGTAGCGGATTGTTCGGTTATGCCAGAGTTGAACTGCGGACATACGCAGATGGTGGCGTATGCGGTTGGGGAGAAGTGCGCTGATATGATTAAGGAGGATTGGGGGGATGGGGTTGGCGGGGAGTTAGCCTTCGAACAAATTATTGTTTGACATATCATACACCAATTCGCTGTTTAACCGTGATACCTTGATAGAATGAAAACATCCGAATTGCAACGACAATCAAAATCGAGAAAGGAGCAGTAGAAAACAAAGAGCGACAAGATTAAAGTAAATTGAATGTGACACGCTTCAAGTAATTCATCTGCACGCCGAATTTGAAGCAGTTCATCGTTGCGATCGAAACGACCGGCATGTCTGATCAATTCCTTTACAAATCAATTATTCAATCGGGCTAAAACACGAATATACGTCTGCCTTGAATCATAATGCCGTTTATTCTGGTATTTGGCCATGTTAGAGCATGGTTGGTTCGAAGACTTTCGCCTCTCGTTCTCGAGGTCTTACATGACTTGGGCTCATTGACTCTTATTTTTCTAGGCACATGGGATAGGCATGCCACATCATACAGTAGGTCCCCCAATTGGACCTTCATGAGTTTCGATTCTCACTTGATTCTCAGTCGCCTATTATAATTGTGCAATGTATGCATAAGGCTTTTCAGTGTTTAGCTTTGTTGTCCTGTTAATTGTCTCATTCCTCATGTGTGAGACATGGGCGCTCCTTGCTCACCCCAGATCAAGTACATATGTTTCCTAAGATCCCTAGACCGTGTTGGATGCTTTTTGCAAGACTAGAACAATGGCTGGGAACTGGACACTCCCTCCAGATACCAAATACGCGCGCATACTTCTCATTACCTATTGTGTAATTGTCACAGCCTTCTGCTTCCACTTCCTTCAGCTGGCTAAAACCAGCTTTCTCTTTCAAGCCTCCGAATCTCTTCCACAAAATGCCTCCGTAGACATACCTGATTTCCCTAGAAAGATTTGGCAAACTGGGAGGACCAGTGCCGTGGGATTAGCCAACAAGGATCGAACTGTGATCCAGTCTTGGACAACGTTGAATCAGAAACATAGATACGAGATTATCACTCAACACAGCGCAGAGAGCTATGTTCGGGAGCGTTTCGGGCATATGAGAGATATCGAAGAAACCTTTACAGATCTTCAGGACCCGATATTACGTGCCGACCTAATCCGATACTTAGTCCTTCTTGGTGATGGCGGGGTGTACAGTGATATCGACACCAAGGCGTTGAAGCCAATCGAAGACTGGATACCTTCAGCTTTCAAGAGACATGCCAATGTTGTAATCGGCGTAGAGTATGACAAGCTTGGGGGAGGCCGGTGGATTGACTGGACTCTTGACCTGCAATTCTGCACATGGGCCATGATGGCAAAGCCGGGGCACCCGTTGATGCAGACGGCGGTAGAGCGGGTGATTGGCCGTATTCGACAACTCGCCCAGAAACAGGGGAAGACAGTATCCGGCATCAAGGCTTCTTTTCAGGACGTCCTCGACACCACTGGACCCGCCTTATTCACCGAAGCCGTTTTCGAAGGCCTTTCGCATACTACTGGAACAAATTTCACATGGCAGAACGTAACCGGGATGTTAACACCAAGGCTTGTCGGGGATATTCTAATTTTACCAATTAATGCCTTCGGATCTGGTCAAGCACATTCAAACAGCGGTAGTCCAGGAGAAGATACGGCCATGGTGCAGCATCTCTTCAGTGGCTCTTGGAAAGGGGATCATCCGTTTGATGAGAAAAATACTGATAATACCAAAATCCAGACCGGAAAGTCGGGGCGAGTGTGAATGGGCTAGGTAGCTAAAGTTCCGTTATGAGGTTACGCAAGTTCGTGCGGTACGGGGCCAGTCAGCTCAGAAGGGCGTTATGATCCTGTGAATTCCCTATTGTACCAGAAGCCTTATCAATGTTATCTGTATACTCGTTTGAGGAAGCTCTCTGAGTAAGGTTCGATCAAAAAGGGAGTAGGTGTAGTTCAGCGGCCAGCGAACACCAGTAATCCATACTCCATAGCCGGATTACTCTAACAGAATAAATGGCAAAATCCAACCCTATCCGTCTGTTGCCTTTTCCGCATATCATACGCTTTGTGGTTGTCTGACTGCGAGCTAATCACTATACCTTCTCGACAACCTATATAAATAATCGTCCTATTAGACATACTAAAAACATAGGATTACTCGCAACCAAATAGCAAGGCTAGCACTTATCTCTCGGAGCAGCCTCGACTAAGCCCGTGCTTTGTTTGTTGACTCTTGTTTCTGCCTGCGCTAGCCTCTCGTAGGCGAGGCAACATCTACCTTACTGGATCGGCTGAGATGTTTTGAATCGGCTTCGCTATGAAGGGACATGGTCTTTTCTCTTCATGTTGTGCAAGAAGTAAGTAGAGCTTGAAGTCCTAGTTCTGCTCCATCTTCTATCTGATGCTATATGCTTGTGACATGCCTAATAAATCTTCCTGCTTGTGATATGCGCTCCGCTTAGCCATTATGGCTCGATTTCGGAATTTTATACAATAATTACCCTACTTGTCTTTGCTTATATTGCTGCCTGCCCTAACGCTCTACTTAGTATTCGGACTCAGAATTGCTGATCAAGCTCATGTTCTGCCATCCCAAAACACCAGTATTGTAGAACCAATCATGACCGAGTACAAGACCGTGGCATACTTTGTCAATTGGTTTGTTTGTGATACAGATATCCACACCAGTGTGTTCACACTAATGTTACTTCTTAGGGCCATCTACGGAAGAAATCATCAGCCTCAAGACCTGCCTGCGGATAAATTCACGCATGTGCTGTATGCGTTTGCTAATGTCCGGCCTGAAAGCGGAGAAGTGTAGGGTCTCTTCTATTACAGTTGTGAAGCTATTTCTGATAGACTATCGAGCAAAGATATCTGACAGATACATGGAGCGATACGGTATGTCTTCGCAGGACGTTTTTCCCCCCAACAGACGACTCAACTCGGTGTCTACCTAGGACAAGCACTATCCAACCGACTCATGGAATGATACGGGTAAGATCTGGTCCATCTTCTAACTGTAGATCTATGCTCATTTGGCACATAGGTATGAATGTCTATGGTTGTATCAAGCAACTCTACATTTTGAAGAAGCGTAACCGGCAATTGAAGGTTATTTTGTCAATTGGTGGATGGACGTACTCCTCGAATTTTGCACAACCAGCTTCAACGCAAGAAGGGAGACAAAGGTTTGCCAATACGGCCGTCCAGCTAGTCAAGGACTTGGGACTTGATGGTGAGATGTCCTATACAGTTTTGGGCGATCATTACTAACTCGTTCTAGGATTGGACATTGATTGGGAGTATCCGAAGGACGATGGAGAAGCTAGTAATTTCGTCCTGCTACTTGAGGAAACAAGAAAGGTAGGCAATCACTTCGTTATCAACTCCACACTCACGGTCTATAGGCACTAGATTCTTACTCGTCTACTCACGATGGCTCCAAGATGCTGCTGACTGTGGCTTGCCCAGCGGGTACAGTACCAACATGAGAACATGAGCTTCGTACCCTTGTCTAACCACTTTCCAGGGCCCCAAAATTACGAAAAGCTTTGCCTCCAAGACATGGACCAATACCTCGACTTCTGGAATTTAATGGCCTACGACTATGCTGGAACCTTCTCTAATGTTTCCGGGCACCAAGCAAACCTCTATCCCTCCGCTTCCAATCCCGCAAGCACTCCATTTTCGACTTCGGCAGCAATCGACTACTATAAATCGAAAGGCATTGAAGGCACCAAAGTAGTGCTAGGCATGCCCATATACGGCCGAGCCTTTGCTTCCACAGATGGACCTGGCCAACCTTTCTCTGGCGGTGGGGAAGGCAGCTGGGAGCAAGGCATATGGGACTATAAAGTCTTGCCTCAGGAAGGAGCAATGGAGCTTTACGATGCAGAAGCTGGAGCTATGATGCGAACAAGCGACTAATGGTGAGCTATGACAGTAAGGATATGGCGGAAAGGAAGGTGGATTATATCAAGAAGGAGGGATTGGGTGGTGCGATGTGGTGGGAGAGCAGTGCGGATAAGAAAGGAGATGAGAGTCTTATTGGAACAGTGAGTCGATCCGTACTTGAAAGGCTGATGATCAATACTAAACCACTGTTAGGTTTTTGGTGCGCTGGGAACGACGGACAAAAGCAACAACACACTATCGTACCCGGATTCGAAGTATGATAATTTGCGAAATGGGATGCCTAATGAGTAAGATGGGTTACTCGGGTTCTCTTCAATAAAAATTGAGGATTTGCAACATTGAACGCTCGATTTTGCTTAAGGTTAACGATGGTAGTTGTTCCAAAGACGCATTTAGCAATGTAGATATGCAGGTTCTGAGAGAATACCGTGAGGCATTTTTCTGGAGCCATGTAACCGTTGAGACAACTAGCATCGTGTTGCGAGTGCCAACAATTGTGTGGTTGTTGGTGGCCAAGCAGGTTGATAAGAGAATTGTCTCCTTGGACTGGGGATTCTGGTTGGAACGTGATTCATGGCATCATAGCATCTGAACTGTTTGCATTCTCTTTGATAACGACCAAAATATCACAAACAGGCGATCTAAACATAGCCTCCATCAATCGGCTTTCCTCTCACACCAACGCTGAATACCCCCTTCGGCCCAACATCTACCCTTCCGCCGCATTTATCGCTCATCGCCACACACGCCGTCAGAACGTTCATAGCCATACCAGCGACCTCCTGTACCGAAAACGCGTCCACGGCCGTGTCCGATTTTGGAAACACTGCAATTGCACAGGGGCCCCATGTCCAGTAGCGTAGAATCTCTGTGCCTGACCGACGAGCGGACCATTCTACAACATCGTCCCAAAGTGGTTCTTGGCGAATGAGATTGAGGGCGCGGATGCAGTTGTGGATGCTCACGGGGCGAGTGGTGGCGTCGCGAGCAAAGCATTCGATTGTCAGGCCAACGGATGAGGTTAGATTGCTGTGGAGGAATGGGGTTGGGGAAGGCGCGGAGATTGGAGGAAGAGCGGAGACGGAGATGAGGAAGGGGAGGAGAAAGAGCACGGTAGAGATGAGCATGGCTTAGGTGGCAACTGCTGTAATCCTTTTGAGATTGGAAATGTGGACATAAAAGGATTTGAGGAGTTGAGTAGAGAATCATGAGAAATAGATCTGCTTATGAGCGAGTCGCTTGGGAGCCGCGGATAGATTTGCTGTTTGGAAGCCTACCAATTCCTCGCGGGTGAAGATCTAAAAAGCGCATAATCAATTTTTCCCCACCACTTGCCAGACTGGTGGTCTCAATGGTCGTTTTGTAATCCCTTTGAGGGCTTATTGAGAAAGGATGGCGAGTATTAGCAGCGAGGAGCCACTCAGATGCGCTTAGTCGATAGATGGTTTCTCTAGATGTATGGGATTTGTTTCGATATTTGCGTTCTTGGAGGGAACCGCAGCGACTTCTCAATCTTTTCACACATTTTAAAGCTATCAGAAAGGATCGTCCACAATGTTCTGACTGTTCGAAGTGTTGAAGGTTGTGCAGAAATACTGTAGATACAGTAGCGAGATTAGCGCGCCAAGATTTCGTCGCACATTTACTTTACCTATCCTTCTCACCGCCGTCGCTGTGAACTTGTTCAGCATATTTCTTTAGCTACTAGCCAAGCTGCTGCTTACTGATGCAAGCGGAAATAACGCTGTTTCTGTTCAGCCAAGCAGAGTCCTGAAAAGAAAATGTCTGGCGAAAGCCTCGAAGTTCGCTCACTCTTCAACCCCACAATCGGCTGTTCATGTGTATGCTCACAAATTTCTCTAGGAACGGCTACGAAGCCACGCCAAAGCGTTTGACGGTCTTTTGCAGATCATACCTGCTAAGCAATACTATGGCGAAGATACAAGTGTATGTGTAGTCAATTTGACCTGCCATATTATCCGTTTTATCATATTTACTAATTTTCGGCTATTCGTCTAGGATCAATGGCAAAGGAAAAAGCAAACCAAAGAACAAAAACGAAACGCCAAGCTTGCAAAGCTGGACCCAGAGAATTCGAAGAGCGCCAAAGATGTAATGGATGAGAATTTTCGGAAGCGGAAGCGAGAGGAGGACGAGGTTTCCGAGGTGGAAGGTGTTGAGCCTGAGAAACCAATGCAAGGCTTAAAAAAGTCGGAGAAGCAATCCAAAAAGCAAAAGAGGGAAACCAAGGCCGCCGAAAGCAACAACACCACTGAGCCTGGAACGGAGCTTGCTTCGGTCAAGAAGACAGATGCCGAAAAGAAGCGGGAGAAAAGAGAGCGGAGGAGATCCAAGGAGCAGGCGAAAATGGCGAAAGTAGAAGCGAAGAAGGCTAAAAAGAAGCAGCAAGCTGAAGTGGAAGAGATTTCCAAGGAAGATTCAGGTGCCGGTGCACTTAGTGACAGAGAAGATGATCCTCAGACTGGCGACATTGATCACATCGATATTAGAGGTATCTTAGATGAACCACCGAAGCAACCACCCTCTACAGCAACCCCTTCGCCAACACCTCAATCACCAGCTTTCGACGCTTCGGCAGGTCACTCAGGATCATCATCCATCTCATCTATTGCACCTCCTGCTACCGTTGAAGATTCACAACCAGAAAAACCTACCATTAAACTGAAACTACCGAAAACGGATCCGGATGAGCTGAAAGCACGATTACTGCTACGCATCGAAGAACTTCGCGCAGCGAGGAAAGCCGACGGGTTAAATGGAGCACCTGCAAAAAACCGGCAGGAGCTCATGGAAGCCCGGCGGCGAAAGGAGGAACAGAGAAAAGCCCATAAAAAGGAACTTCGACAAAAAGCCAAGGAAGAAGAAGAGCGTCAGAGACAGTTGACAATTTCTCGTGGCTCCCCTCTCCTATCTCCTGCCTCGGGCTCCAATGCCGTCCCATCTCCGCTTGGCCAACATTCAGCACCTACCAACAATTTCTCCTTTGGCCGCATCGCCTTCTCTAACAACCAAATTGCCGACCCGACCCTATCAACCGCCCTCTCGCTCCCGAAAGCGAAAGGCCCACAAGACCCCCACACCGCCCTCCAAGCGGCCGAAAAAAAGAAAGCTCGCATCGCCTCCCTCGACGACGCCAAACGTGACGACATTGAAGAAAAAGACCTCTGGCTCAACGCCCGCAAACGTGCTCACGGCGAACGAATCCGCGACGACACAAGCCTGCTGAAAAAGACGTTGAAAAGAAAAGACAAACAAAAGAAGAAGAGCGAAAAGGAGTGGAACGAACGCATTGAGGGAGTCCAGAAGAGCCAGGCCATGAGGCAGAAGAAGCGGGAGGGTAATCTGGCCAAGAGGAGGGAGGAGAAAGGGTCGAAGGGGAAGAAGAAGGGGGCGAGTAAGAAGGGGAAGCCGAAAGCGAGACCGGGGTTTGAGGGGAGTTTTAGAGCGAAGGCGCCAAAGGGGAAGTAAGTGATTGATTGGGGGACGGGGTTGGGTGTAGAGCTGTTAGTCAGTAGCTATTGAAGAGACATTCAGCATAGGGATTCCTTTACATTTTTGCTGCATTCGTGTTTGCTGTTTTCTAAACGGCGGTTGACTGACGGCAAACCTTACTGTACTCCCCTTGAAAAAAGCCCGTGAGAAGGGACAGAAAAGATATCCATCCTCCATCCTCCATCCTCCACCCCCCTCCCCATTTCCTCTATTCCAACTCCCCCCCCCCCCACCCCCAATCCCAGCACCAACATTTCCATCCCCCCATCCCACCCGCTCCCACAAATATCCAAACCCTACCTCCAACCTCCAACCTCACGCCCTCCCCCTTCTCACCCACCCCCCTCTCTTCCGTTTTCAATCTCGATCTCTTTCGCAGCAGCACCAGCAGCACCAGCACCAGCAGCATGGAAATGCACTATGGGCATCTATGTATCTGAGGGAGTAAAGAGGAGGAGGAGGGGGGAGTGTTGTATATTGTATACTGTGTTTTTGGTTTTTTTTGCTTTTTTGCTTTTTTTGAGGGGGGAGGGGGAGTGGGAGTAAAGTGTTTTTGTAAGGGATTGCTTACTTGTCTGCTTTGATGTTTTTTTCGTTTTTTGGGGTGATGTTAATTCTTCTCTACTTACTTCTCTGCTCTTTTCTCAATTCTCTCTTCTCTTCTGCTTCGCCTTTTATATAATCGCTTTCCTTTCTTCTTCTCCCTCCTCCCTCCTCCCTCCTCCCTCCTCTCTCCTCCCTCCTCCCTCCTCAGCACAACAACCCCTCTCCTTCCCGTCTTCTCTTACACATTCTTCTTTCTATCTCGAGTCTTTCGGAAAAAAAAAGGTGTTCGAGCTGCTGCTGCTACAGTGGAGAATGACGCTTTGTGACAAGACACGAAGGAGATGATGAGGTAGGGGGGAAGAAGAGAAAAGGGGGGGAGAGGAGAAAGGGGGTTAAGAAGGATAAGAAGGTAAAGTTACATAAGATGGGATACGTGTTAGGGAAGAAACGCCAAGATTGAACGATCAGATTGGGGTTCTCGACACTATACGTCAGGATATTCACGCTCCCTGATATTCCCTCCAACTGCCTCAAACGCTCGCTCAATCCAAGGAAGGGCCGGGTGGTTTCTCGCTTCTGTATTTTTTTTTAAAACATCCTCTACAATCCCCTCCCAAAGAGTTCCCAAGCATCCAGACACCTCCCCGCTCCTCCAACTCAAGAACGATTTGATTTGTCGAACCTTCAGCCATCCCCGTCACGATACCACCAACTTCCCCACCCCCTCCTTCTCCCTTCTCCCTCCTCGTTCTTCTCGCCCTCCCCCCTCGCCCCCCACACCACACACACCCCCACCACAGATAACAAAAACGCGTTCACAATCAGCAAAAGAACAATACAAGAAAATCAGAAACGTCAAAGAAATATAGTCCCGTATCGAGTCCTCCCAAACATCTCTCTCTCTCTCTCTCTCTCTCTTAACCTAACTCAAAAACCCAAAAACAAACCAGAATTCAATAAACAAACAAGCAACAACAAATCCTCTAACCACCAAAAACCAAAAACCAAAAATCGAAAATCTCAAACACCTCCCTAAACCCTTACCTACAGTATCGTAAACCCCACCCACGGTCCACCCTACCCACTCCACCCTACCCACCCTACCTACCCTACCTACCCTACCCACCTCCCCACCTCCCCACCTACCTCCCTAAAACCTACAGTAAACCTCACTCACCTATCCACCTACCTACCTACCCACCTACCCACCTACCTCCCTAAAACCTACAGTAAACCCCATTCACCCACGGTTCACCCAACCCACCCCATCTACCTACCTACCCACCTCCCCACCTACCCACCTACCCACAGTACAGTAAACCCCACCCATGATCCACCCAACCCACCCAACCCACCATACCCACCTACCCACCCTACCCACCCTACTCACATACCCACCTCTCCACCTACCTACCCACCCTACCCACAGTACTGTAAACTCCAGCCTCTCACTCACCTACTGTATCTACCCACCCACCTACCTCCCTAAAACCTACAGTAAACCCCACCTACCCACCCACCTATTCACTCAACCCACCTCACCCACCCCACCTACCTACCTACCTACCCACCTACCCACAGTACTGTAAACCTCAGCCCTTCACCCACCTACTGTACCTACTCACCCACCTACCTCCCTCCCTAAAACCTACAGTAAACCCCATTCATCCACGGTTCACCCTACCCCACCCCATCCACAGTAACCTCAAACCAACCCCTCAAACCAAACTTCCTCTCCCTCTCCCCATCAAATCCATTTTTTTTTGCAAGATTGAGTTTTCCACCCCCTCTCACGCAGATCGAAAAGATCGAGAAGATGGCGGAAAGATCGGGAACGAGCGGATGCGGATGGGGATGGGGATGACGAAAACGAAAGGGTGTTTTTTCGGGGGGGGTAGAAGCTCTGGGTGGGGATGGTGGGATCTGCGTTAAAGGACGGGTGGGCGGGGTGGGACGGGCGGGGGATGATGTTGTTGAGGTGGGGGTGGGGTTGGTGGGGTTTTGGGGTGAGTGAGGGACGGGGGGGTTGGTGGCGGTGTGGTGGTGGTGTGGTGGGGAGGACGAATGAGCATGTTTTGGGCTGTAAAAGTTTTCAGTGAGGAGGGTTATTCTACTACTGTAGCAGTGCGATGATTGAAACAATTCGGATTGTATTTTGCTGACCCTCAAATGCCTGCAATGGCATCAAGGGCGTTCGTGAAAACTAATTCGTACACATGGTTTCCGTGACTCCTCCGATTAATCTATAAGAGATCGCCATGAAGCAAATAGAGCAAGAGCTATTCCCGGCTCTTGGGATACAAAGCAAATTGCTACAAAGCCCCTCCAAGCTTGGAAAAAAAAAGCAAGAGCGCTGGCGATACAAACGCCTTTTGATATGCTACACTATCCCTCCGATGTGTGCCGTGACCAACGCCGAGCCAAGTCCAATTGAAAAAGCCTGGGTCGCAAAATAGAGACTCTTCCGGCAGCGATGTGCTGATGGTAAGGTGAGTGAGTGATGACGTGGTAGTGGTAGTCATGGTGGCGGTAGCACTAATCGTGGCGATGGTGAATCCATTTCTGGACTTCGAAACCAGTGGGAGTGGGGACGGTGTGGATAATAATAATAATAGTGGTGAATTTGGTCAAGAAAGGAAAAAGGCAGGAACGCCGAGTCGAGTCATGTTGGCTCGCCTGTGACCTCGGAAGCGCAAGCGATACCACGTCATGGCGAGGCCACGATCGTAACACAGCACGAGAGGTGCTTCCCTGGGTCATCCCTAAGAGTTGTCGAGGAAGACAGGGAAGACGGTCAGGATGGATTGCTGCAAGCTTATAGCTGTGTACGGATGAAGTTGAAGCCAGGGACCGGAAGAGGGTATCGTCAAAAACAAGATGGTTGGACAAGCAGCCACCACTTCTCAGGTACTAGTCTCGTTCCAAGTATTGTCATTGATAAAGGCATCCCAGGTTCCATCAAGGCCTGGTGTAGCAGCGCCGCTCCCGTTGGAACTAGTGCCACCGCCAAACATCTGCTGCCCTTTGGTAAAGTCAGGGAAACTGCCGTCATACGGGAGCTGGAACCCTGGTTTGCCCATTGAGACCGAGGTCGTCGCGGGCGGGTTGCCAAACATGCCTTGCGCAGGTGACATGTCCAGAGCACTCGGAGCAAGAGTGGCACTCATTCCGTCATACGACGGATGGAAGTTGCGTTGCTTCATCAGCGAGGCGGGGGTGGTGTTGTAATAGTTTGGCATTGGCATGTTCTCACTGCCAGCCATGAACATGGAGGTCAATGGGTCATTCGGGTCGAGTGCTGACCCGAGAAGCATCTGCGACTCGGTCGGCAGTGCGGTGGTGAAGGGGCTAAAGTCTTGAAAGCCAAACATGTTGGTCGTTGGCTGTTGGTTGATTTGCGGCTGAGGAGGTGCTCGCATCTGCTGGTTCGGCTGACCGTCTGGCCTTACATTGCTGTAGGCCGGCATCTGCTGATTGGGAGGGAAGGAAGAGGTCTTTGGAGGAACTGTCGGCCTTGATTGCAAAGGCTGCGGCGTCCTGGAGGCGACCGGCGATACCGACTTTGATGGCATCTTTGTCGGCATCGAGGTTCTTCGAAGATCGGCCGAAGCGGAAGGGTCGATCGGACTCGACTGAGTCGTTGCAGGCTGGGTGTAGCCAGGAGTGTCTTGGGTTCCTGCCGCTGAGGCTGACCTGACGGGCTGCCCTGCTCTGAAGGCCGGTGTATTCTGAGCCATGTACGGCGACTGGACGTACGAGGTTGGTGATTGCTGCTGCTGTTGCATGTTGTGAGCGAGGAAGGGAGACGGATACATTGACTGTTGGTTGTGCGCGAACTGCGGAGCGTTGGGGTATTGCTGCGCGTAGGAGTTGGTGATGGCCTGGTCCAGAGCACTTCTCATGGCGACATGATTGGTGAGGTACGCCGATAAACGTCGGTTAAAGTCTGCGGAACCGGTCTGGAGATGGGCGGTGAGTCGTCTGTATTGCATCGGTAGGTCGTCATCTTCTTCCTCGTACATCTCCTCGTTGACCACATCTTGCTCGGTGACTCGTAAGGAGCGACCTGTTCGTCGCTTGTGTATCTCCGATGCCCTCCGTGCTGACTCGACTCGAGCTTCGAGACTTCGGTCGCTTCTCCGGGAGGCGGCAATGTAGGCACTATATTGCGATTAACACCATGCTTTAGCCAAGAAACCGGTATCCCGCATACCGTTCTTGGTTTTCCTCGTGCGTTCTTTCCGTCTTGATTGCCTTTGAAGGCGGTATTGTACGCTGAGGAGGCATTGAGAATGAAGAGTCCCTTTTTTGCAATTGCTAGAGGAAAGTGGTTGGTGGTGGGCAGAGAGTGGGCGAAGGCTCTGCTGTTCCTTCGGGTCTATGGAATTGCGAAGCGCACCGAGTTACGTCCGAGTTATTTCGTCACAGGAACTCGAAGTCGCAAATTGTCGAAACACAAATACTGTTCGAATGAAGGATTGCAATTGCTCTTTTCAGAAACGAACGGGTTCAAGAAGAAACAAGAACGCGATGAGGAAAAGACGAGATGATTGAAAATATTAACGTTTGTGGATTGTGAATTGGTGTCGATGTTCGACGGTCGCGATGGGGAGGATTGGTTGCCTCGGGATCGATCTGGGGCGATTATCCCCGGGACGTTGCGGGTAAGGAAACGATCTCAATCTCTCCCTGGTTGGGCCTGCACCTAATAGCGAAAACCACAACCAAAGCACCACACGTCCTCGAGGTAAAGAGGTGGATGAGATTTGATTGCCAGTTGAGTATGTATGTTCAACGGTTTACTTGACGGGAATGATGCCAATGTGAAAAAGAGGGAAGTCAGTAAGGAGGTGGGAGAGGGTGTGTTGATAAGGAAATGGGGGCTTTTCTGCTGAGCCTGCCTTCGGCCTGGTCGCACTCGCACACGCACACACGCACATCCATTACCTCCCTCGCCCTCTTCCATCATGGGACGGCTGCACTAGATGCTCTCTAGGGAAAGTCGGATCTGTTGTGTCTAAGGTGGCGTGGATCGGGGAACAGGGGAGCAGGGGGGGACGCCAAAAAGAAGATTCACGCGGCTTTTGAGAGGGAAAACCAATGGAAGGGGAGTTCGACTCCACTGAGGAGATACCGCCGGCTCGTTTCCAATCCGAAGATTCCTGGAACCAATCAGAAAGCCGGCAACTGCAGTTACCAAGTTGCCATCGATCCGACTAGTAAACTAGTGGCACTAGCGGCCAGATTTCCGATACGCGAGATCTCAGACCCACTTTGTTGCATCATCTTGAATTTCCCTCCCCCCTCTCCCCCCCTGTGCAGCGTGTCAATCCCGAGGTAGAGATAAAAGTACCTTGTTCTATTCGGTAAGGTATTGTGCATTCACTGGAAATCCCTTAGAGGTAAAAGACAATGCCCAAAGTAAAAGTACCTCCGTTCCTAAACGGCTTCCCCCAATCCTATCAGCTGAGCCGGTAGCAACAAGCTGTCTCAGTCTGGAATGAGGTAGCCGACTCTCTCATTGTAGAAATCGGTATTCAAAGAATACTGGATTGCAAGTATTTCCAGGCAGGAGATGGTTTGCAAACGCGAGGCGCGAACAATGCGTGTCCACTGTATTATATGTGCTGTCATACGCGACGGATCTTGCATGATGATCTAGATCCAGGCCAACCTCGGAGGAGATCTCGTTGCCGTCTCGTCCTTCCCTCGCAGACTGCACTGCTCATCTTTTGCCCCTCGGACGTAGAGGGAAGTAACTTCACGGCGACCTCGCCAAGCAGTAGCATCCCGCTCGTTGCTGGTAACCTCAAGTACCTTACTTTCAGCAGCCAGCGGCTGAATAGTCACGCTTCTGCCACGGCTCAAGAAGGACCTACTTTACTGAGCCAATAGCCACACGTAGTCAAAGCACCTTATCTAGCCATGTAGCATTACCGAATCTTGTGCCAACCCTTGCAAGCAATGGAAAGGATGAAAAGTGACTTCAGAGAATCCCGGACTTATCTCCGCAGGAAGGGGGGGCTGCCACACTAGCAAACAATGGAAAGGATGAAAAGTCGCTTCAGAGAATTCCGGACTCATCTCCGCATTGAAGGGCTGCCACACCACCCAGTACGCAGCCCTTATCGGGTAGTTGTGGCTCTAGCAAAAGCGTTCTGAGATTCAGCGAAAGGCTAGAATTGGAATTGTGGTTGAAAGCAAGCACTCCTATTGGCGAGCCAAACAAATCTGGGGTGGAGAATGGGCCGGTGGTCATGCGCAAACAGGGTCGGACTCCCATCTAGGCTCTAGCGTAGGTAGCGTGTGGCTAATCGCCAATTGGGTCAAAAAAAAGGGGGTCCAAAGTCAGACAAAAGGTTTGCCCAGATTGAGTTTTTGGTGTTGGCGTTGCAGATCTTCAGAATTAGGTAGGCGGTGACGATGAGTGAGTGAGACGGGGGTGGGCTGACACTGACAAATCAATCATCATCAAGCCGGTTGGAGGGGGGGGGCTTTTCACTTTGCGTAACGGGCCAAAAAAGGAAACGATGAATTCATTTTTCAGCTGAGTTGGTTGTGAATTGGGGAAATACGGTGGTGATACAGTACGGTAATACGAGGCTACCTACCTTACCTTACTTACTTGGTTGGTTCGACTGACGGTTTGGGGAAGAGGAAATAGGGAAGAGGGAAGAGGGAAGCTGCAGTTCTTGCAGCGGGGCGCTGCAACGGTGACAGAAGGGAACTGCGCATGCCGGTGCAACCGAGGGCAGGATCTGGCATATTCCGGCAACTGGTCAGAGATGGGGAAAGCAGCATCCTTACCCTGATAATGTAGGTGCTCTATTAAGGTATTATTCATGTGCGTTGATGTCACTCGAAAAGATCAGAGCACAGAACGCCGAACACCGAGCACAGAGCAGTATTTTATTGATTGGAATGATCAAAGTACCGTGAGGGCGTGGTTGCGGTTTCGTCATGGACCCCCTTCGGCCAGCTCTGTTTCCGCCCCCACAGCACCCTCACGCCCTTTGCACCTTCCGTAGAAGGCTCCCGAGAGGGGAAAGTGTCACCAAACGTCTACTGCCTATGGATGCATGCTCAAGTATAGATCCATCGGCCACACTACACGGACGATTGGAACATCTTGCTCGGGACTATATATGTTCGCCATCGCTCCCCGAGTGCCATGACTCTCACGAGCTGGCGCATTCGGGGGGGGTTGGCAGCCACAGGCTCCAACAGGCACAGAGCGATGCCCTCGGGTCTTCTCTGGATCGTCAGCTAGTGGCGGCAGAAGGACAACTCGGTCTTGATGTCCTCTACGATTAACGAGTGCAAGTGGCAGCACAGTACTACCCATCCAGACGCATCAAAATTAGATTCCTGGAATGCGTCTCCACTTGCGGCGGGTCCCACCCGGATGACTTGCATCGTGCCGTCGGAGCGATTCGAATTGAGTGCCGTGAGGTGGTACGAGATCTGGTGCTCTCCGATCTGGGTCGAGGGAGTCCACGAGACGCTGCCGGATTAGCTGGGACCAACCGATGCAGACCTGTCAGATGACGAAATCCAGGCATTTCGGCCCTGCAATTGGCATTCATTGGTCAGCAGGCCGTTGGGAAATACGCAGGTTTCAGATCACGCAGTCGGTTTCGTAAGTTATTTATCTGCGAGAGCAAAGTAATCGCGACATATGGCAAAAGACATTACCGCCAAACCTGCAAATCGATAGATGAAATGCATGTCGCATGATCTCCCGGACCCTGTTTCTCCATCATCACAGTATTCTCGTCCCTTTATTCATTGGAATGCAACGATTGGAGCTCATAATAACGAGTCCAGCCTAGTAAATACGCTCAAGCAAGCCGCCACAACCTAAGCTTCATGTCAGTCGAAGTTCTGGGCCATTGCAGCGGACGATGCTGCAAACCATACTCCGGCCGCTCATCGAGACTGGGGATCAGAATGAGCTTAGGCGACATGACATACCTCTAATTGCAGCTCTTTATCCTTTCCTTTGTTAACCTCCTCCGTTATCACGTGCCCCAGATTCGCCCCTATGCCTTGTGCGCCACCAGTTCGTTTCCCAAAAGGCCATTGTGAATATTCAGACAGAAGCTCATCCACCTGTGCAAATGCTCGTTCCCTGGATTCGTGACCGAGTGATGATAGCGCGTTCTCCAACACATTTGCTGCGTATGCTGCGCAGACCATTGCTATTGTTCGAATGTACCTAAATTCCATATCTTCGGGGAGGAATTGACTTGGCGCGAGGACAACGGTCCTGTTCGTCAGCACCGTTCGTACCCGACGTCGAATTTCGTCTTTCGCCCCACCGTCGGCGACCGGATGCGTGGCCATGTCGAACAACAGGAAGTTACGTTTCTCCGTGCGCAATATTCCCTTATCCACCAGACCCTTGGCCAGACGTTCTCGGACTTGCTTCAGTTGGTAGCCAATCTTCATGAGGTTCCAGGTCTCTCCTTATCATTTAGTGAATTAGCTTTACCATCTGCTACCTTAGATCTGCCTTCCTTACCGCTCATTAGATCGATCCACGAGCTGACGCTCATTTTCTCGCTCGACTTCATCATCTTCAATGCTTCGTCCAAGAGTACCTCCCCCGTCAGTGTCTCGTCAATCACCTCAATGACTCTGTCTGCTAACGGAAAGCGCCGCCTCGATGAGTCCTTTTGCATGCTTACGCGACCTCTGAATGCGAGCTCAATGACGATGCATCCTCGCAGAGCGTATGATATGTTGTCGTTCCAGAAGGAAAGATAACCCTAAGATCGTTAGATGTTAGCATGTTACTGCGTAGATAGCCTAATTGATTGGCCCCTGTACCTGCTTGTCCTTCAGCCCTAAAAGCAATACCTCCTCCATTAGTGTAAGCTTTGGCTGCTTATTTCGCTCCTCGGTCTCACTTATATCTCGGGGATCGAACGCTATTTTGTGCCCATTCTCTCCACCAGTGTAGGATGTTTCTGGAGTGCGACTGTCAAAGCCAGCCTTTGGCGTAGGTGAGTTCACCCGGCTTGGGTCGCTCTCGTCGTCGCCGGTAGCTGAAGATCCCCCTCCTCCACCACGGCGTCGAGTAAGGCCACCGGCTGACGCCATGTAGTCGCCCTTGTGGTTGTGACACTATCTTCGGCGTCCCCTGTAGGGAATATGATGGGTGTCAGGGCTATCTGTGAAACCATTCGCTTTGCTCCGTAGATGGAATAGCTCAGGACTGTTTTGGTTGTTAAGCTGGAAGAGACGCTCCCATGTCGCTCATTGCTAAGTTCAGCTGAAATTCAGCTATCAATTATTAGTATGTCCCTACACTGTAAGAAGGATTCAAGTAGATATGTTTGGCTGTCACCAGAAACGGCTCGCTACCCTAGCAGCCGCCCGCGCGCCGCAAGCCGGAATAACATCGTGCCGTGAGTCGGATGGAGCATTGGACTTATCACTACTATCCACCAAGTCGACATGTCTATATAGACATTTACAATCGAGGAGTTTGGTATGATGTATATACGTTCATCTGGCTGCCACTTGAGAAGCCGTGTATCTAGAGCTTCAACTGGAACCAAAGGGGGATAGGATAATGTCGACAAAACGGCCAGTTATTTTGAGTCTGGCAAGTTTAGTCGCATCATAATGTTGAGCAAAGATGAATGGCTCTCGGAGTCTTGATTTATGTATAATTCGAACATGACCGCACCCTGTTCTACTAACATACACCAACGTAAACAGATCAAAAAGGATTTTGCAACTCAAAGAGAAGCACCTCATCCGTCCAAATTCACCAATGCCCCATTAACCATTGTTTAGTGAGCTAGAAGATCAAGTCAGCAATCCCTTCTCATAAGCAAGATTTGTATAGACGTACCATCTGGCTGAGAGAGTATGTACGAAACCGCCTTGTCCACTGTCGGAAATGTCAGGGAAAGGGACTATAAGTTAGTCTTTACTAGAGAGCTCACCACTGTGGATCGCGTCCGCCTCCTTATCAGGGATCTCAATGCTGAACTCCTATATACACGTGTAAGCTATAAAAGTCAGAGATGGGGACGTGAAAACTCGTACCTCCTCAATTGCCATTACCACCTCCACGGTGTCCAAGCTGTCGAGACCTAGATCATTTGCGAAATGTGATACATTCGAAAGCTTCAGCTTAGGTCAATTCTCCGTGTTTTGTTTAGGCGACGTAATAGGCTCATATACCTTTGTTGCGTCGGTGACCTGGAATCATTTGTCGTTAGGCTTGCTTGTTACATGCACAGGTTCATCACATACCTTGTCAAAATTCTTCAAAAGATCCATTATCCTCCCCTCGACCTCCTGTTCTGACAAGCCAGCTGGCGCCGAGTACCATCGTGAGGCCTGAACATTCGTAAGGGGAGCGGTGGGAGAAGATTTTACAGCAAGACATGGTGCAATTGCCCTTGATACGGGGAGCCGTGTCCGAACGGCTAGCCTGGAGGCGCACCGAACTGATTGAAAAAGAGCTGTCCGTAACATTGTGCTGTTGTCAATGACTGTGTCTGTCGGGTTGTGGGAATCTTCTTGAGCTCAAGTGACGATACTTTCTAACAGCTCGTCCTTCCGGCAAACAAGGTGCACTAACCACTAGCGTCTCTCGATACGCCTCCGCCAATCAAACCTCGCTTCTTGCAGATTACTAGGGCTTGATATCCACTTCTCCAATCTGCTTTCCTTCACACCAACAATTCTCACAGCGCGACTACTGGATCAGTCCGCCGCCATGGCTTCCACCAGATACATTGCCGGTCTGGCTCGTACACTCACTACCTCCGCCCCTCCCAGCGCCACACTCTCCGCCCGCACAACCTTCCCCCGCGCCACCGCCGCCTTCTCCTCTTCCGCCTCTCGCGCCGCAACTCCAGCAGGACCACCTCCACTAGGCTTCCGCCTCCCACGAAAAGAGCGATGGGATGAGAGCAAAGAGACTTCGCTAGACAAAGCGGGCAAATACTTCCTCCTGACAGAGATGATGCGAGGAATGTACGTCGTGCTGGAGCAATTCTTCCGCCCCCCGCAAGTACCCTCGCTCCATTCATAACCACCGGTCTCTAACAATTCGATAGCTACACAATATACTACCCCTTCGAAAAAGGACCCATCTCCCCCCGCTTCCGCGGCGAGCACGCTCTTCGCCGCTACCCCACCGGTGAAGAACGCTGCATCGCCTGCAAGCTCTGCGAAGCCATCTGCCCCGCTTCGGCCATCACCATCGAAGCCGAAGAGCGCGAAGACGGCTCTCGCCGCACCACGCGGTACGATATCGATATGACAAAGTGCATCTATTGTGGGTTTTGCCAGGAGAGTTGTCCCGTGGATGCGATTGTGGAGAGCCCGAATGCGGAGTACGCGACGGAGACGAGGGAGGAGTTGCTGTATAACAAGGAGAAGCTTTTGGCGAACGGAGACAAGTGGGAACCGGAGCTGGCGGCGGCGGCCAGGGCGGACGCGCCGTATCGGTGACGGGTGGGATGACGGCGTTTTGGTCGTTTTAAAGGGCGGGAGAACGTTACATAGACATGTAAATTATCACGGTTGCCAATATTACAACATCAAGCGCTGAATCGGATGTCATTGAATGGCTACTTTACTCGCCTTTGGTATCTTACTGTAGTACCACTCATGTGTAAGGCTATGAACATTGGTTTGAGTCAAAACAGGTACACCGTATAGGCAGTAGCATTACCTCTTTTATGCCCGTGCCATCTGCGAATTGTTCATCTCTAGATGATCGGAAGACTGTAAACTACCCTCAAGCCTAATGCTCATAGAATGAAAAACCCCAGGCGGGTATATCTTCAAAACAATCCAAACATCTCATCTCCACCTTATTTCACTTCTCATCGAATCCAAGAACAAGACATCTAGAACAGAGTCTATGCTACATGCACCACGCTGAGATAAAAAGGAAAGACGCGCTCCGTCGCTATGCTGCACTGCGGGCTACTGAGACACTACCATCGTCGCAGCCAGGGGGAATAGGGGAAGCAATCACTGCGAGAGGACTCGGCCACTAAGACATCGGATGATAGAAAAGAAGAGGATCAGATGCGTCTCAAATTGCCGGAGTAAACCAGGATAAGACACCAACGTTGAGAAAGCTGGGAAAATTCTGAGACAATGATGGTAGTTGTTTCTCTTTTGCTTTCCTAGCCATTGAAGTCTGGAAGGGAAGGAAATGGTTTCACACGACACACATTCGCATGCGCTGACGTGGACCACATTACCAGATGCGGGAAGCTGGTGAGTGGTCTTGCTCCTCTTGCGGTCGCTTCAGTGCAGGTCCAGTGCAAGACTCTTCCTGTATATACGAAGCAGGTTAGGCGAGCAGGTTTGTCAGGAGCATGTTGCTTCGGTGTAAGTGCCAGTATCTTCGAATTGCAACTGAGATACCACAGGCGGCATCAGAGTGCACCATAAACCCCTTACCAATCTGGTCTCCCGGTTGCGGAACGGTCATCCCAGCCATAGTGACCTGTGTTGTCCTGTTTTGCTTCTTTGGTTACGGTGGCGTAGTCGGATTGGAATCCTTGATTGGGGAGACTTTGAATTGATGTACCAGGCCCGCCAGCTACTACTCCATTTGCATCGGCCACATCGGGCTGATCCGTAGTATGACAGGCGACCGCATCTTTCATCACAGTATCTTCAGTCTCCAGGACCTGTTCGGCGATATCTCTGCAAACAGGGTTGACCAGCTGATCCTTCAATTCATCTTTGACATATACCACGAAATATGACGTGGCTGGTCGCTCTGCAGATTCCTGTTCAAATATTTCCCTCGTGTCTTTTACTTCGGTGACATATCCGTCATTGTACTTGCGCCAAATGTTGGCGTCAAAATCTCGAATGTAGATCCAGTAGTGGCCCGAATGTACAAAGCCACGATGAATAAAGACCGACTGTAGGCGGTAGGGAATATTACGTAAGTCGTTGAATTGGCTATTGATGCTGGTCATAAGATTTTTCATTTCCTGATCGATAGATTCGACCTCCAGCTTAGTCCCTTCTCCAGCCTCGGTAATACAGCGGACTAGAGTCGGCGATATGTCAATAGGATCAGTGTCTGTAGAAGTAGTGGCGGCATCGACAGCGGCGAGTTGTTCTAAGTATACGGTGGTGGAGGTTAGAAGTTCAGACACGCTCATTCCCAAATCCGTTGTAGTGATCTCCCGTTTTCGCTTTTCCAAGTCGTTGAGGCGCTTCTTCCAAATCCAACAATCTCTCCGCCTTTGCATTAGGTCTGGATCAGCCGAATCCATATACCGATCCATGTAGATGGTCTCTTTCAACTCCAAGTGGTGGTTTGACTTGTAAGGTGTCTTTTTCTCAGGATCGAATTGTACCCTTTGAACAAGGACTTGCAGGATTGGTGGGAGCTGGCTGATGGTGGTGTACTGCGGTTCATATGCTCCTCCGACTTCGACTTCCTGTACGTCGTACGCACCGTCTAATGCAGCATAGATATCACGGGGACCAGATTCAACGTCCACTTTGATGTCCGAGATGAATTCCTCTTTGGTCCTAATCGAGCCTTTGATGTTTGTAGTGTACGACTTCTGCTTCCCAAAGAAAAGTTTTTTTATTCGGTCAATCTGCTCTCCAGATTCGTCGACTGTGTCTGCCCTGATAGCACATTGCAATTGGAAAAGCACGTTGGCGATTACCTCAGTGACGTCTTGCTGAGCACCATAATTGATTTCCTCCTGTATCACTTTTTGATCATCTGGTATGGGCCTAGGAGGAAAAGGCGGCGGTCTACTCGGTGGACCAGCGGTTGGTTTCGTTTCGGTCTCGCCTTGAACTCGACTCGTCTCCTTGATTGGGCTAAGCGGACGAGGTTGTTCATTATTACGTGAGGGCGATGTATATTCAAGGGGTGCGAGAATGTTTTCTGGCGAAGGCGCTCGTGCGGAAGATGCCTTGTTAGGCGGCAGATTCTCCTTATTTTCTAGAACAAGTTGTTGCTGCTCTTTTGCATCTTCTCCAGCGACATCTATCATCACGGTATCTGTTTCACTCGCAGTTGGACATTCAACTAACGTATCTTCGCTTGAGTCGTCTCGATCAACCGTCTCAACCTTCGTAATTGCACCCTTAGGTTCAATGGTGTCCACGTCTGTGTTTGCATCCGCAAGTTCGAGCGTCGCATTGCCACTCATTTTCGTGTTCGCCTGGTTTGGAAGTGACCTTGGTGGTAGAAGAGGGCCAATGACTGGTCGACCGTTAATCTCCCCTAGGGACGGACGATGTGCACTGAGCACTGATTTCCGGCGAAAACTCTCCTCATTGGTCGAGCTAATGAGGGTGAGACGAGCGAGCTCTCGCTCTGGTGAAACTTCTGCTTTGGGTGCGGTGATCATACTCCGAAAGAGCTTCTGTAGCTCATATACAACTGTACAAATTAGCATATGCTCCGGGGTGAATAATATTGTGTACTGACATCGTTGAGCACGCTGAATCTCTTTCAGAGACACATTCCTTGATCCCACTCGCTTTTTAGCAAGGCTTTCCGCATCAATCGACATCTTGTACGTTTCGAAGTTCAGGACTAGGTCTCGAAGAGGTTGTACTGTAAAGTAGAACTGTAACAAGCTGTTGAGATAGCAAGTATTGCCAATATTCTCCAACCCCACCGGCCATTCAGAAAGCGGATGCTCTGAAGAGACCATACCAGTGTTTAAGAAACCTTGCAAAAGCTGAGACTCTTTAGAACTCGCGATTGCAGTGACGGCCCTCTTCAGATCAGCTATTTGCGATGGCGCATCCGCAGCAAGGGAGTTGTAGGCGGCGAGAATAGTATCGTCGTCGATAGTCCGGTCAGTGATACCAAGACGGTTGTAAGCATATCCAACATCCATCTCAGACTCTCCCAGTTCTCCGGTCTCGAGCCATTTTTTGAGGGCATCACTATTGCGATGCTCGGCTATCAGGGCCATAGCCTGGCGAGCGATCGGTTCATCTGATGGTTTCTCATCAACCTACAATGAAAAGCACAATAAGTGTTCATTCAATGTACAATATTCTTTGTATAGTTCATTCACAACTCCAGCTTCTCGGGCCAAATTATGAATATTCGATCAACTGTTCATAGACTTACCTTAACACTATACATTGACACCAGAAACTCATCGTTTATGTCGTCCGCGGCACCTAACCATAACAATGCTTGTTCGTAGTTTGTGACAACTGTGACTTCGTGAGCATTAATGTATTTCGAGTAAAGGTATTTGGATTAGTCTACACCATCGGACTTACCTTTGGACGCAATAAATTGGATCTTCTTGCTTGAACGACTTTGACCTATGATCTGAAGCGCCCTTCGCAACTCTGACTCTTGCCTCGGCGCATCCGAAACTCTGGCCTGGAACGTGCCGATAATGGTCTCATCATCCAAATGGTGTTGTTTGAAGTCCAAACCAAGATCTTTGTAGGCGTCTTTAATGTCTTTAAGACTTATTTTACCCGAAGAGGCTTCGATTGCCGCCTGAGTTTGCAAATCTTCACTGTTCCGACCTTCTCCAAGCCCTTGAAGACATTCGAAATAATAAGGGGTATTACTTGGGTCGACATCAATCTGTCGTTGGTAGGCAAAGACAATGAGGTCGTCATGAAAGTCGGCTGTTGCGCCCAAACTGGCGTAGAATCTGGTCGGACCGATTGTCAGCATTAATATGAAATAGCTTTTCAATTACAAGGACATTACTTACGGATGTTCCTCAACGGTCAAGTCCACTGTCCGGGACGAGGACGCTACCGAGTCTTCACAGGTCAGAACATAGGTTAGTATGGATGAGCAAGCATCTTTCTATTCGTGGGCTCTCATACATTCCGCACACCCCAGCGCCCCCTTGAACTCTGCCATTGCCGATACAGGCGTATACCCCACCCTGATTCCCCGTCTCTCATCTTCCGGTCTTTCAGAAAGAAGAACGAGTAGCTCCTTGTCAACATCATTCAAAAGAATGTTGGTTGGATTAGTAAAAGGAGTCTTCGCCGCCGGCTCAGGTTGAGGCGGCTTCCAGTCTTCACCCTACATCTAGTAATCAGCACTCAGAAACACTTCTTTTTAGGGGGCCTCAGCTTACGTCACGTCTAAACCCAAGATACTGGACCAGGTCAGCACAGGGTTCGCCTAGACAGAGGCGCCACTTCTTGTTATTCCCTAAAATCTTCCTTTCATCCCTTGTTTTCATGGAATTTGATATATACGTACGCAAGTTCGTAAGTATATCCGTGGATGAAGGTACCGCAACACCTTCAAAGCGTTCAGGTTCTTCTGATATTGCTTTCTCAGCCCGCACCTTAATGAGTTCAGTGGCAGTAAGCAAGTTGGCCCATTCTTGTATCAATTTACAAGGCTTGATCTGGACGGAAAGCTTGGCCGAGCACTGGGGTGAGGAGCATTGAAACTGTTGCGTATCAACCCAGTCAGTACCAACTTTGGAGTACGTCCCATTTGGCGCTGCCTGATTACTCGATGAAATTTCGGGTAGATGGATAAAGTGGTGAAGAGGCCATGTCTGGTTGGGACAGGGCACAGAACGACGGGCTTCTCCTTGAAGGACGATCGACAGCTCGAGATGGGACCTGCAAACCCCACAGTAGGCCGCAATGACATACTTGGTCAATGGATCTCGCCTATCCCAGCTATCGGGCAAGAGGCATTGTTCATCCTTCAGTAACCAGACATGATGACAGCTCCCTTGGGCCACGCGGGCCGGGGGTTTTCTAATATCTTCAAACGGTACTGGAAGCTCTGTGAGGATATTATAGCCTGTTGGTGGCAGTCGGCGTGGATCGTAGGAAGTGAGATCTTGAAGGATGCGTGGCGCGGTCTTGCCTGTTCTATGTCAACAGAAATACATCTAAAAATGCGTGGTTTGTAATGCAAAATCACCTCCCGTGAGTTGAACTCTCATATCTACCATATAACTCTTAGTAGTCTTGCATGGCCAGGCAAAACAACTGGGCAGTTGGTTGAATATACGGCAAGGAAGGTCCAGCGAGTTTCTTTGTTATGTTGGAAACTTTAGAGGGTTTGTTCCTCTTCAAACGCAGGCCACGCGCACATCCGTGCCCTTGCGTTCCAAAGACTTTTAATGCGCTTCTCCGTGTTCTTTTCAACGCTCCAATCTTTCAGACTCTTCCAAACGATGCTGCTGAGCCGGACGCAATGCTGGAACCAAGGTCCGCTAGACACAGAATCTCATGGGAATCTTTTTCGGAGTGCACCTTTCCACATCTAACAGCCAGATTCTCGTACGATACTGATTACGAAACGTCTTCGTAGTAAAGGCTTTGTCTTTCACCAAAATGAAAGGTTGTATTATTGGTAACACGGTCCAATTCCCGGCGGTCTTCAAGGCTCCGTATAGAGGGAGCGTCTATATCATGGAGATGAGTAGCGTAAGATTTTGGGATTGAGGCGGATGCTGGTCTATGCACGAGATATTCTCACAACTGCGGGACAATGAAATTAGCAAGCACAGAACTATCTTGGCAAACAAATCAATATACTAAATTGCATCACTACTCTCCAAGGCAAGCCAAGTCGATTTGGGGATCCAGGCAACCTAAAAAGGAGTTACATACCTATCAAAGGCTACTTTCGAGATATTTCACTTCTGTGGTGCTCACATTGCTTGGGCAAAGACAAATTTCGACGTAAATATGGTGGTTTTCCATATGAAACAGTTAACCCGGCGCTGAATTGCATCTAGCTAAATTGAGAGACAATTTTGTAGGATCATTAGACATTCGAAATCCATGGTGGCTACTGGCTAAGGTAGGTAGATACTCTATTAATACAATTTCTTGTTCCTACCTTCTGGCGGAAAGTACAATGTAAATCGTTAAAAGCGCGTCAAGCTCTGCCCGCTGTCGCGCTAGTCTAATCCCTCCCGCCAAGCAATCCCGAGGGCCCGGAGCACGCTTGATGCTCACTACCCCATTCACCAGCAAAGAGTCTCGAGCAAACGTCCTCCTGAGCTGGTTTCTTGGGCTGCCAGACATTGACAATGCCGAACGTCGTCCCAGCGCGGGAAGAGGAACCGGTGTACCAGCCCAAAGATGCTATCAGCGCAGCACTTAAATCCACTGCGATCACTGGAGGAGCTGGAGCTCTTGTGTCGTCAATACAGAACACCCTGACAAAGCAAAATGTCTCGGCATGGGGTATCTTCACAAGAACAGGAGGAACGATTGTAGTCTTTGGTATGGCTTGGTACTGTCGCTCTCATGATTGAAAAAATGATCCTAATAATCGTTACAGCTGCAATGGGAGGAACGTACGAGTTTGCTAGAGTTGCTTCGGCAAATCTACGTGAGAAAGATGATAGCTGGAATCCGGCCTTAGGAGGCTTCCTAGCGGGAGCAGTACTCGGCCTCAGATGTCAGCTCTTACTCGTAACCGAAGGGTTTCGGCTGCTGATAGGGAACAGTTCGGACATTTCCAGCGGTACTGGGTTTGGGAGCTGGTCTAGCCGTACTGCAAGGTGTCTTTGATTACACAGGAGGCAAATTGAGTGGTTACGAAAAAGATCCTAGCATTGACGAGTACGAGCGAAAAGAGCAGTTAAGGAAGAATAGGAGACGACCCATCCAGGAGACTCTGGACGAACTTGGGGAAGGTAGAGGTATGATGAGCTCGCTCATTGTGTAGGCCTTTGATTAATGAGTTCTGCAGGTATATATGGTCCGGGCTATGCTGAGAGACGGCGGCAGAGGATAAAGCAGAACTACGGGATTGATGTACCACCACAGTCATAGAGGCATGGGACGGGGGTATAGGTTCAATCTAGATGTTACATCCAGACCGTGAATGATTCTCCAATGCGAATTGACGACGATACCGTAATCAGCTTAATTTCTTCATGCAATTGCCGCTCCGCAAGTGGTAGATATCTACTTCATTAAGTCCGTAGATAGCGGCCAAAGTACTACTTCCGTACATCTACCCCAAGTACCCCCGCTTCTTCAACGCACTGTTCGTCAACTTGGCGGAGTTTCCTACAAATTGGGCGCCATCTAGATGCCTTCTTCCGCTGTTCTAAATCGTAGCCCAATCCCTTGGCCTGACTATTGAACAGTCTATCTCTGGCATTTCCTTTCAACATTTTCTTATCGAAAAATCTTCGACTTCTCTACTCGTAACAGTCCGTCGCGATTTCATAATACAACCCACAGCTTGCAGTCCAAGTATTCGTTTCTAATCGAAAGTTTAGAGATCTCGGTCTTGCCTTTCGCAGTTATGTCTTTCTCAAATGCTTCAGCAGGCAGCGGAACGGGTCTAAAAGAGAATTTCTACGGCCATTTCCAGCAGCAAGTCGTAGGTCTGCACACGCAAAATCCGTAATCAGTCCCGGTTAAATTAGCTGACACAAAGACTTCCAGCGCTGAGCGAACAGATCGATCAGCTGAAAGACATTGCTCTCAGTGATGCCGAACGAGCTGCCGCTGTAGACGGCTGCCTGGCAGGCATCTCTGGCCTCTCCAGCGAAGTCAAGGACGTATCAAGTCATACACCCGCCCATGACCAGCGTACATACTCGGAGGTTCACCTAAACTATTTCCTTGTCTTCTAGGACATGCTGATGAGATGCCTTAAATCAGGCAATCAAAGCCCTGAGAGAAAAGCTTCAAGAAACCCGCTCGAGCTTTGCTCCAAAGAAAAAGTTTGCATTTAAATCTGCTCCCAGAGCGCCCCCTTCAGTGCCGGCCAATGATCTTGCCAGCAGTCCTGCAGCTGCAGCCCCAGTGGACGCGGCCGCAAGCTCACAAGCCAGAGCCCCGCCCCCACCCCCCGCTACTACCTCTGGGCCCCCTATTGCCATCGCCCGCCGCGCCAACATCCACCGCGTCCTTCCTCCCTACGCTCTAAAAGCTACCGTACCCGCATCCCTCATCAATCTTCACCACTGCATAATCGACCTTTCGGCCTCAACTACCGCCACTTTACCCTTTGCCAGCCTTACGATTAAGGGCGTCACAGAGAGTTTACTGATCTGTGGTTCAGTAGACGGCGCCGCGCATATTACAGGTGTGGAAAGGTGTGTAATTGTCGTCTCGAGTCGACAAGTCCGCATGCACGAGTCTAAGGACTGCTCGGTGTATCTGAGGTCGAGCAGCCGGCCGATTATTGAGGACTGTACAAGTATCAAGTTTGCGCCTTTGCCTGCTGTATACGTAAGTTCCAGCAGCTTCCGCCAAAACGTCTCCTCTCCGACGCCCACAGTCCAGACAGTCCTTCTCTTCCACTAGGGAGCTATCCATCCATTCTATTTCCAAGCTCTACGTTGCAATCAGCAGACCTCTTCCCGTCTCATACATATACCAACCAATAAACGAAGCTAACTCTTTAAACCCAGGACCTCCCCTCCTCCAACGAATCCGTACATCAAAACCAATGGAACCAGGTGGACGACTTCAAATGGTTAAAAGCCGAACACAGCCCGAACTGGAGCATCTTGCCCACCGAAGACGCCGTTCCTGAGGAGATATGGCAGCACATTGTTTCTGGAAGCTCGGGGCGGAAGTTGGATGATTTGCTGAAGGCTACGAAGGTGGTTTAGTCGGATTATGGGCTCTGCTGTCAGAATTATGAGAGATGGTTTCAGGGGAGATAATACTCGATATGTGACAGGTGGTCATGGAGATTCTCAAGAAGTGCTTGGATACTACGGAAAGACCTGGAGCCGTCGCCTCTTTCTCGCTAGACGCGGTGGAGGAAGATCTCGGGCCTGTAAATAGGGGATACCCTACATAACGATTCAAAATCGGGGTTTGATATAGATTGGTAGTCCATGGTAGCTGAATGGTGTTGGATTTCGTGCGACGTGGAGACTTGGAGGTCAAGCTCCGCGCCAAAATAAGTGTCTGGTTGATGGTTTGCGATGATCTAGGTGTCGAACTAGCGAAATGGTATTTTCGGTCAATGGCTGTTTGTTTTTAAAACCGTCGTACTGCTCGTCAAGGAGCATAACTGTTGGGTATATTAACCGTGGCTCGTTACGATGTCGTCTTAACCTCCACCAAAAGATTTCCAGTTATCCATTGGGATTACCAGTCGAAATATCTTAAGTCTTGGCAGCGGGAGACAGCTTTCTTTCTAACAGGCTTCCTGAAGAGCGCCAAATACCCATCAACCCATTCAGGTGAACTCTGCGTCGACCTGGCCATCTCATTTCCCAGAAGCACCGCTCATCCATTCCTACTTCGCCTTCCACCTCCTACCCCCACCTTTCCTCCACAACCACACCGCCTCCGTAGCCGTAACCCAACAACTCCGATTCCCACTCTCCCCTCCCCTCCCCGCCTCTTCCACCATCCCCTCCACCACCCTCCCCTGATCCATCAACTTCCACAACCCCTCTGCCAGATCATCCTCCTCGTTCCCAAAATCACCTCTTCCGAGCCGGTATAGGACTCTTCCGAGCGTTTGATACGCTATGCACCGCTGCGCTGGAAAGGCACTGCGGGCTAGATGAGCAAGCTCGGGGACGGTATAGCCTGCGGCTTCCGGGGCGGAGGCATGGTGGTGGAGGCCGAGGGTAGAGGGAAGTTGGGCGGCGAGGCGGGGAGGTAGGAGATGGCCGCGGAAGTCAAAGCGGAGGGAGGAAGGGGGGAGGGAGGATTGGGAGGGGGAGTATGTTGAGGATTCGTCTTGCGATATTGGGGCCACCCAAGAGAGGGCGGAAGGGTTGGACGGGAGGGAGGGGAAGTAGATTGAGTGGAGATTCGTGAGGAACTCGGGGTCTGAGGGGTCGAGGTCAGGGGGTGGCGGTGGTTGTGGGAAATGGAATTGAGGGGCGAGGGGGAGGGAGGCGGGTTGAAGATCGGGTGGTGGGACGGCTGGTGCATTCTCGGGATCCGAAATAGGAAGTTTGGTGTTCGTATGAGACGAAGATGCCGTTGCGGTTGAGTCGGGTTCTTCGAAAGTGACCTTCTTTGAGCTTGGTGTCTCAAGCGATGGCGGTAGTGGCTCTTCCAGCTTTGGAGCTTCGAGCTCAGAACGAGAGTCTGTCCGCCCTTCATCGATGTTTGCTTTCTTGAGTAATCTCTCAATGAGAGATGGGCTCAATCCGCTCAGGAGCTCCTGTCGAGCCTCCTCGATCTCATCAGATGTCATTGTCGCAAGCCGTTGCTGATTCTCTTCATCGATCTTCTGGCGCTCATCCACCGCGGTAGGACTAACAGTCTCGACCGCTGCTGCTGCGGAGCCGATACCATTGCTGGACGGAGGTGGCCGATTCCGTGTCAAATCACGATCTCGCGTAGTGCATTGCGCTGAATGCCCATTGTCCTGCGACTTGACCTCTCTACTCTGTTTAAAAGTCGACGGTTTAGGCCGTCTTCTGTGAGCAGGAAATCCCGTCTCAGAACCTTTTATCCTAGGGGGTGATGGGATTTTGTCATCCGAGGGAAACCGCTCTTTCACATTTTCAACAAGGCCATTTGGGAATCCACCTGTGAAGGCTGAGCTTGAGGGCTTAGGACTATCAGTCTCTTCGTCTGAATCCAAGTCGATGTGGAAACGCTGACCTCGGATCGCCATATCAGATGTGAGATGGGAGTTCACCTAGTTACAAAGGGTTCTTGAGTTTTGCAGTATAAGGGACGCCTGAACAAGAAGAACGATGACACATTTCTAAATCAGAATGTTGCAACGGAATGTGATTTGGACAGTATGTTGCCTCAGGACCTCAGACGTGTAAGGGCTAAGCCCCTCCAGGTTAGCGATCCTTTGGATGACTTCGCACTCTAGTAGGTACCTTAGCGGAATTATGAGGAATGGCTCTACCGTAGCAGCACCGTAGTACTACCATAAAATATTGTTACTGTAATTCCTGAGTTACATCGCCTTTAGGCAGTCCTCTTAATGACACGTTATTATAAAATATACGCTTAGAATTTCTAAACGACCTTGGAAAGGAACGGTGATGAAAATAAGCATATGTAAAATACAGTATCATGTATCATGAGCAATACCTGCATCATCCTCCTGCAATGCCTCTCCGTAGTCACTCACCTATCATCTATGTTCTGCACCCACACCCATACCAACCTACCCAATACTCGCAGTGACCATGCGCATTATGCCCAAGCTCGTGCGATGCACCCCCGCGTAGAAATTGGCTGAATCGATCGATTCTAAGCTTGAAAATGCAGAAGCGTTGATGTTGTCTGAAATACAGTCTATCCGAAGATAAGGCTTGGCAGTATTGTAGCAGTTATCTTGAAACTACACAGAGCTTCAGGTTCTACCGTAGCAACACTGTTTTCTTTGATATCAGTGTATTATCTTTAAACGAATATTCAACTAGACTGTAAGAGTATCATTCTTTTTAATACTCGGTTATCATTTTGTCACATATATAATGAGCTACTGTAAGTCAGTATATTCACTATAATACCGCCTTTAGACGGTAATTTGAACCATTACTGTATAGATACAGTTAAAGGAAACCATATATTTCCGTTAAGGTAAGCAAGGCAGTTAGCCCAAAGGGGCTTGGCTGCCGCGGCTTACCCGAAGGGGATTAGTAGCAAAAACACGTCTGAGGTTCCTGACTCCTGAGTAGGGGTAGAAAAAAACCGTTTATTCTACAATAAACGTGTATAATACCTCTTAGCGGTTTATTCATGTTTGTTTATTGGTTTTATATTATGTAAGCAAGCTAAACCCAGCTTGTTTAGCTCAGGGGGTTTGACCTCGCTGTCACGGTGTCACCATTGCTTCATGGAGTAGATCTGTCTTCCTACCACCAGCCATGCCTCCGCAACGCGGTGGTAAGCCCCGGAACGAGGTCGTTGCTGAAGCCTTTCAGCAGATAATCGTACCTGGAAGAGCTCTTACTACAGTTCGATGCCGTTACTGTCAATACGTACTGGCAATGAAAGCTACTCGTCAGCAGGCTCATTTGAATAAGTGCACTGGCAGGTGCTGAAGCACTTTCTGAATAGCTTCGTCGATGGTCACATGCTCATGGAACAGCCAATTTAGTTGATACTATAAATATATACCCCCCCTGCTATTACCCCTGTGTATAATACATGCTTCAATAAACATGTATAATACATGTTTTGACTAACTTCATTTGGTTAGTCAATAAACATGTATTATACATGTTCGTGCCCTACTCCTGAGGCAACTAGAAGGTGCTTATTGTCAAAGCATTCCCCTCGTCTAACGACTTGGCGAGCTGGAAGTCTTTTTGGGGATAAACATTCGATATTAAGAAGCAATGTTTTTCAATCTCCACTTTCTGACGTACCATTACCTTCATACAAGGGTTTGTCGTTACTGCTTTAGTGAGGCGACCTACTTATTGAATGTCTCATCTTACAGACTGTTCTGGGTCCTTCATAAGCATGCATGACATGCGGGTCGAGGACAGATCAGTTAGTTGTTTACTGATCACTCTTCTTAACGCCGTTCTTTGCAAGCTTATTTAAGTAAACTGTTCTGGATGATCAAGATACTAGATCAAGTAAAAGGTCTGGGTGACCCGGACTGATTACGATGCATCCAGTGTTTGGATTTCATATATTGCCCCAACAAGTAGCATTTTTCGTTGAATCGTCCAGAACACGTTTCCAGTATAAAGCACTCAAGCACTTGCTTATTTGCTTATTTTCTTCTTTCCAAAAGTTTATTACTGTACACCATCAATCAAAACCGGTCTTGTGGTAATTATGCAGAAAGCTCTATTCGTCAATGAAACTGGCAGGCCCGTGGTGCTCAACACCAGGGATGTGCCTGAGCCGAAGGAGGGCCAGGTTTTGATCAAAGTCACCTCAACCATGAGTGAGTTACCTTCGGTTCTGGTGGCCCAAAATCGCTTCGAAGATCTTGGGGCTACATTTTTCTGAGGCCATCTGAAGCTAATCGAAGTATTTCAGTCCTCCCCCATGATGCTTATGGCAGAAACATTGGCCTCTTCATCGGCCACAAGTTGCCCTACATTCTGGGCACAAATGTGGCGGGCATTATTAAGAAACTTGGACCAAACGTTTCGACATTCTGCGTCGGTGATCGTGTTTTTGGTGAAGCTGACGTAAACTATCCTACCCCAGATATGGCCGGATTACAAGAGTTTGCGATCCTGGATATAACGGCAACAGCCAAGACACCACCAAATCTTACCAACGACCAAGTCGCGACTCTACCAGTCAATGTCGTTACTTCGTTCATCACTCTTTTCACCCCTTCAGGTTTCAACTTTCCATCACCCTTCATGGAAAGTTCGAACGCGGATGTCTCAAGCTTCCATAACAAGTCGGAGACATTGATCATCATAGGTGGTGGATCTAACGTCGGCAAACTAGCGATTCAGCTTGCCAAGCTTGCCGAAATCGGTACGATCATCGCCATTGCCTCCGGGCACAGGGAGCATAAGCTCAAGAGGCTCGGTGCTACTCATGTCATTGACAGAAACTCGGCATCGATTCCTGCTCAAGCCCGAGATATTGTTGAATCGAACAGGCTCACTCATGTCTATGACTGCGTCAATTGGACGTACGAGCTCGCACTCGACGTCTTAACGTCTGATCGCTCCAGTCAGCTTGCAACGTTACATCCCATCACCGAGGATATGGAGCAAACGATAAGACAGAAGAGACCCCAATGCCAAATCAAGATAATAATCGGCATGAGCACCAATCTTGAGCCTTTCGAAAAGCAATTCTGGCAGGACCTGCCCCAATGGCTAGAACAAGGAAAGATTGCGTTACAAAAGTTCCAGATCATCGAAGGATTGGATGCTGGAAAGGTGAATGCGGCACTTGACTCTTACGAAGATGGAAAAGCAGTCTTACAAGCTGTTGTGCATCCCAACCATGACTGAAAGATATGGGGACCGGGAACCATAGCTTTTATCACTACTATAAAAATCTCCCAGACCAACCAGTATGGACAAACTTTTGTGCCTGGGAAATGCCTTTCCCACAAATGTTTAGGATAAAAGTCAGAAGATACTGAAGCGAACAGAACAATAATCTTCGTGATATCTCTAGGCCCTCGACTTGACCGCTAGGCTTCCTTACAGAATAAGGTGCAGTCATTACAGTCTTACAAATCCTTCAAACGCAGATTGGATAATCGAGATTCTCGGCTCATTTAAATTGGACATATATCCATCTAGTTATGATTGCCATTTGTGCGGCAATGTGACTTGGAAGAGTGACCGTAATGATGGGGTAATATCGACATCACTGCCAGTTATGTTCCCCAGTCAGCCTGATGCTTTCTGAAGGGACCAAGCAACTATTCCAATAGCTGGGTAAATCTAGATTCAGCTGCAAACCCAGCCATCGTATACCTAGACCTGGCAAGATTCTTGTGTGCCTTTCGTCTGGACAAAGAACTTGTCAGCGGATGAATTTGACGCAAATGGAGACTAGCCGACATTGGCGCTAGTGTTCTCCAGCCACAAGTGCAAAGCCTCCTCAACCGCAATCCCTTTCTCTCCACTTCTGAACGCATCGCTCTGTCGCCGCACCACCACGGTCTTGACGGGATTGAAGAGCTGAGGACCATGTATCTCAGCTATGGCCTAAGGTCTTGATTATCATTCAGCTACGCCATCGACAGTAGCCAACGTCGCGGCTCTGGGGGATCTGCAAGCGATTGAGGCATGCGGGACTACCTTACCGTACTTATCCTCCATGCCGACAGGAGATAAGGTACCATCTGATTGGCAGATGCTGTAGCTCGTGAAGGTCTCAGCATTAAGTCGGCCATCGGCCATTTCTATTGCTGTTGTACACAAAAGAGCCAGTCTCATGGTACAAGGAGTCACTCACTCATGGGGCCTTTCCCTTCTCGTCCTGGGGTCCTGGGGTCTTGTCCCGGACTTTGTGCTCTGCCTTTTCGTAGGCTCCCGGCAGGTCGCCCGATCCCCATGGAATAGTAATAATCTAGTAGGTAGTCGTAGTAGTGGTAGTAGTAGTAGATCCAGATGATGTGTTGCCTTTTGCTGCTTCGTTTATGCTTGTGTGGTCAAACCTAGTGCTTTCTTCCTTCCGGCCCAAGAAATTGGCAACCCATATCCCCCCCATCTTCTCCATTTCTTCACTGCCTCCATTCTTTCCTTCTTTTACTCTTGTTTTCACAACAATTCACCATCAAATTCTTCGTCACAGACACGTTCCCGGCCGCTTTTTGCCAGACTTTTCGGCGTGTCTTGTCATACACAAATCAAGGGGCAACTCTGGCCACACTTAAGCTTTCAACAAACATTATTACCTTAATAAACGCTCGTGTTAAAGGCCCTGACCGACTTTGACTTCCTTTTTGAAGCTATCGCGACTTCCACCATCCAAAGGTCCAATAACTCCTTTGTCAACTCTACCACCCACTGCCCATATATCCTGCATCTAGCGGACTGCTTCCCATAGGATTACTGTCTGCCCGTACTTTAGTACAGGTTCCTGTGTTTTTCTGTATGGTGGTGTAGTCTGTAGAAGATCATGTCAACGGCAGCCGAAGTGCCACGACCGCGCGACGTCCACAGCTCTTCGCCAGGCCTGTCATCTCCTCCATCTCCGCATTCGCCCACAAATGCAGCATCCTTCTCCCCGTCAGACATTCAACCGCATGCGGTTGTACCTTCGCAAAAAGGGAATGTTGAATCCAACGTTGGCGGAGGGGAAACGACGAAACCGAACCTCGCTAAAGTCATAAACACATCGGCTCCCAAGAAAATCCCGAGACCTCGCAAGAAGAAAGAAAGCGATGGCGCAAAATCATCCACTGCAACTGCGACTGAGGGCAAAGAGCCACCGAAAGCTAGGAAACCTCGAGCTGCTCCCGGAACAGCTGTGAAGAGAAGATCAAAAGCATCTCTAGAAGCAAATGACGCTAAGCTAGCCGCACCACCAGTTGCACAACGCCAACCCAAGATAACCGAATCGTTGCCGTCGTCGGCCCCCCCGCCAGAATACGGTGTTCTTACGTTCCCGTCGCACCAAAACGGAATAATTGAAGCTATTCGCGTACCACCCGATCCCAGTCACAATGTAACACAATTGAATCCGCGGCCAACAAGCGGCCAGAACTATGATCCCATTCGATCCTCTACAATAGAACCTCGCACAATGGCTCCCAGTCCAATTGTTGTCAAAGCAAGGGCATCTACGCCTCCGAGATCTACCAATCAACCAAGTGCCTCTCCAGGCTCAATTGCCAGTATTATCGAGCCACCGCAACAGTACACATTCCTCCAGTCGTCGAAGCGGGATGGGCCATCCCCACCTGTGACTAAAAAACCTCGTCTTTCTCCGCAACCCGCCCCACCTCAGCCTTCATTCGCATCAATCCCCAGAGAGTCATTGCCGGCGGCGCTACAAGCACCGAAGGAAAATGCAGCAACACCTATGGACATCGATACGGATCATACCGCTCAGATACCTGAAAAGGCTGCAACCCTGATCAAAAAATGCTCAACCTCTACCCCCGGCGCTTCTTCCTCGGCACATTCTCCGAAACCTACTCGTAAAAAGGAGACTCCAGTAGCTCTATCATCGGGCAATGGCCTCCTCTCTGGGTCTATCTTTGGTGGAGCCTTGGATTCTACAGCGCCTGGCAAGACAGCACCGACGGTGGTCCTGCATGTATCCTTGGACACTGAGAACAAATATGTCAACTTTGCCCGCTTAGCCGAGGAACGCTATGGCTTCAATGCATTACATCCACGACTCGCCGCGCAGCAAGAGCGGCTTGCCCGTGTTGCTGCTGCAGGGGCCGCGCTCGAGAACGCCCACAAATCCGGATCTGGGATGTCCGCTGACGAAATGTCTCTGGATCTGTCGGAGGGGGAAGGAGATGGGGAGGTCAGTAATGTCGAGATGGGCGGGATGGGATTGGACGGAGAAGGCATGGGCGTCCCCAGATCAGGGGGCGAAGGCAGCGAAGGACCGGTGAAGAAGGCGCCGAAGAAGCGGATGATGAAGGAGGATATGTACGACAAGGATGATCCATTCGTGGATGATACTGAGCTAGCTTGGGAGGAGCAAGCGGCGGCCAGTAAGGATGGGTTTTTCGTGTACAGCGGGCCGTTGGTGCCCCCAGGGGAGGATGCTAACATCGAAAGGTACGTTCCTATATCCTATCCCCTTCGAGAGCATTCACTGACCAAACATAGAGCCGACGGGCGAGCAAAGCGCGGTCGCGGAAGGGGCAGAGGAGGAATCGCAAGAGGCACCGGACGAGCAGTCGCCGCCAAAGACGGCACCCTCGGCGCCACGAAAACCGGGACAGTCAGAAAACCAAGAGTCACCAAGGCAGCTAAACAGCAGATGGAGCAGGAAAAGGTGCAGCGCGAGAGCATGGCCATCCTGGCGGCGAAACCGAGCACCTTCCCTGCCTGAAACAGGTCGGTGTTGGGGGTTTGCTTTTTTGCACTGGCTGTTCCGGGCTATGGGGCGTTTCATCCATGATAAAGGGGCATTTATCTTTATGTCTATGAGCTAATGTAGCCGGAGCATCCAGATGGCTTGTGTACTATTAATCGGGCGTGGGGTTTTTTCCTTGGTGCTGGGTGTTGCTGGTTGAAATAGATGTTTTGTGGTGCAAAGCACAACATCAGACCAAATCGCGGCTTTTCTAGTGGGCGAACTGGACTTCTTCGTTGCTGCTTAGAGCTACGCTTTGACCTTCGTCGACTTTTCTATTCTCTCATCTGGATATCTCGCTATAGCTTGCGGTCCAACCTTTTGTTTACTAATGGCTACGTGTCTATATGACTAGATCTCCATAATCACGATCCGGCGAACACCTTAGTCCCGTCATCTTTTTCTCTCTCTCTCACAAAAAGCAGCTTTGAACTATCCACCCGCTCGAACAAACTTCTCAAACCAGCTTTCGAACCCTTCCACCACTGATGATATATGTCCCACCACTAATCACATACCCATTTCCCGAACAGGAAGGATAAAAGGGGACCTAACCTACCTACCTACTTGAGGAAACCCAGTTCAGATCGTTTGTAAATATGCAATTAGAGAATAGGGTAGAGCGCTGGTAAAGGAACATGCAGTCGTAAAAAAAAAAAAAAAATACACACCCTGTGTGTATGTGTGAGAGAGACCTCCTTGGAAAATCACAGCTATGTACGACAGAAAGGATATCCACGTTGGTGAAATTTGCGAGATTCTCGGATTTGGTCTTTTCGTGGTTTTGTTACGTGGGTGGTTGATACGGTAGGGTTGGTGGGCTGTAAAGGGGGAGTTATGGGTGAGATTTTGATGGATTAGAGGGATGGGAAAAAAGGGGGGGGTGATTACAGTAGTGTATAAATGATGATGAAAGGATGTGTTGGAGATTTGAAAAGTTAAGATGCGGAATGGACGATGCTGGGTTACAGGTGATGTAGTAGATCAGTAAGATTCTCTTTTCCGGGCCTTCATGCCACTTGTGCCCTCGAGCATGTACAATCCAGAGAAGTGGCGCTTTACCGCGGCCAGAAAAATGAAGATGCTATGAAGGGTAAAATGGGTAAACTCATATGGCGGAACAGAAGCTGCTGCTTTCCAGCATGAGGTAGCAGACCGGTAACCTTTCTATTCCTGGGTCTCCAAGTCACTCTGGACTCCCAAGCATGTACAATCCAGAGAAATGGTATTTTTTGCCTCAACAGGAAAAGAAGATCCCGTCTATTCCAAACATTAACAAGGCCACATGATATCAAACAACCCTCTCATAAACCTTCCACCAAAGCCCAATATTAGCCGCAACAACCAGATCCAACATCTTCAGTCCCTCGTCTTCAATGATCAATTTTCCGAGCTTTGCCTGCTTTCCCGCAAAGCCGCCACCAGCGAGCTCTTGGCCAAGTGAGAGGTCCATTCGCTCGTCTCCATCAAAATCGTCATCGTAGCCTTTTGAATCGTATCTTTCAAAGGACGAATTGTGCCGACGGTGCTGCGTCGAAAAAAATGAAGACTTTTTGGATTCTCTCGACGTGTCATTCGGGGACGGACTTTTGGGAGGAGGGCCAAATGCCTTGGAGCTGGGAAGATTGAAGCGAAGCTCGCTCACTTGGACTGAGCGTGATCCTGCTTTCGAGTCTGGAGTCGCAGGGGCGATAGTGTGCTTGCACTTTACAGAACGACCTAGAACACCCACGTCGAAGTCACAGATGCCATCCCAAGGGCTCCGGAAAACGTAGTGCTTCGTTTTGGGGGGCTTCGACCGCTGTGATTTCGGTGAGGCGGGGTTAGCCACTTTTGTGTTCTCACTCTCGTGGCTTGGTCTGTGAAGATTGAACTTTGGTCTGGAATTATGTGTATTCGGTGAGGAGTTTATTGCATTCAGCACAGGCCTCAGCTCAGGTCTGATTTCGTCACAGGATGCCTGGAGCTGGCGTCGAAACATTGCTTGTCCTCCCCGGCCTTCTTCCAAAGCAAGCATTTCATGATTCGGAGATGTTCGAGGCAAATCTGTTGCTTTAAATTGATCACGCTGAGATTTGTTTCCCTCAAATATCGAATAGCCAGGGGTTGAGATCTCGATTGACATTGCACCGTTTATATACCCGGGGTTTTGGTCATACCGCGAACCAGGCACATCCTTTGAACCCTTGAACACTTCGTCAACGTTATTTGAGATTTTGCCCACATTCCATTGAAATCCATCATACCGCCGAATTAACGTGAACGAGGTACCTTTGTCTCCAAAACGGTGCCCAGCCCTCTCAGTGATTTTGGACGGCTCCAGAGTAGCTTCCAAATCCATAAAATACGGACTTCGATGGAACTCTTGCCTACTAATATTAGGTCTAGGCGGTAGTAGTGGGGGACCCGGTCCAAACTCGTCGGGAGATCGATTCGAAGAAACGTCTTTCCTTCTAATACAGGGCCTAGGCGGTAGTGATGTGCCGGTCAAAGTTGGCTGTTCCGACCACCTCCTCAGGTTAGCGTTCTGTCTTTCAGGGACTGGCTCAAGAGCAGCACTGTCTGCAGAACGGAGACGCTGGTGCATGGGACGAGGCCCCAATAGGGTTTGTGCAGGGCTTATCGACGAAGGTTCTGGATCTACGCGCCTGGAGCCTGTTCCGGAGCCTGTTCCATAGCCAGCAAACTGGCGCCCATATTGTGTACTGCCTTTTGCACCCTTTGCAGGCGGTTGGTAATAAGGATAGACCTTTGGAGGAGGTTCGGGGCGATCACCCAAAGCTAGTTGAGGACTGGCTGGAAGAGGCTTTGTTGGAACGCCATCGATACTACCGTGAGGTGCGTCACCATTAGCTTCTCCGTTGCTGACCTGGTGGTTTTGTTCCCGTATCCAAGTTTCTCGCAATTTATCATCCTCTGCCCCGTCCACATGCACGTAGTAAAGTGAGCTTTCGATATCTTGAGCAGTAACAACTTTCTGGAGCGGCTTCATCGTCGTGAGGAAAATATCTAATTATTCTATCAGCGTCTTGTCGCCCAGAGCAGAGTTAAGAGTAGCAATTACTCACCTTTACTACCAGGGACTCGTGCGATATACAGCACCAATGGCTGCTGTATCTCTAGTACCGCATTGTTCCACGGGTTCAAAGGCGGATTGTCTGCAAGACTTAGCACTCTCGACAGCGAGCTTGCTTCAACTGCTGGCGCCATGAGGACAGTACGAAAAAAGATGTATTCAGAAACAAGGCTCTGAATCCCAATTTTGGATGGAAGTCCTGACCGATATTCACATTGATTGCTGCCTGGACATGCGCAGTCTATTGACTTGTCACTATTAGTCCATGATGCTGAATTGTCAGTGATGCCCCCTTTGGGCCCATCGCAATTTTGAAAAGGCAACTGTAGCTTTACATCGTTAGGTTTGCGGTGGTGGCGAGGATACACAGTATCAGCGTTTGTTCAGATGGTCCGGCAGGAAGCCTCGTGTTGTCGGCGACACGTAGAATACCTACTGCCGTCTCCAATTTGCCACTTGGAAAATCTAACTACTCGACACTACATTTCTTAGATACGTCTACTTGACAACAAGTGCATTCATGTAGAATATTGTTGAAATCGAGTCTTGATTCATATATACCTAAATTGTGCCCTACGCACATTGTCATCCATCAGCATTTCCAATTTGGAGCGTGATTTAAGATCTGCAACCCAACAGCACTCATGGTATGTGAATTAATCCTAGATGTCCGAATCTCTAAATAGACTACTAACAACAATGTGTCAAGGCAAAATCCAAGAAATCCAAATCGGCCGGATCGAAGCCAGTTGACACTACTCCCGCTGAAGCCCCGTCGAATCACGCAGAGAAGGACCAGGACCAGCCGCAGTCCTCGTCCCAGGTGAAACCGTTCAATATGTATTTCAGCGTCGCTGCTGACAATCACCAGGCAGTATCAACGCAGTCAGCACCATCGGACTTTGAAAGCTTCTACCTTCAGCAAGTCACGACCGAATTTGCAGACGATTTAGACAAGATCAGGAATGCCAGTGACTTTGGTGAGAAGTCCTTGTCTGTGTTGGTTGCGGCGTTGAAGCAGGGTACGAGTACATATACTGAAGAGGAACGGAGAAAGGTGATGGGGGATTCTTAACCTAGCCTAGCATGAGAAAAATGAATCATTTGGGCCTCTCAGTCTCGGGCTGCAACATTCTGATAGAGGCTTAATCAAGATACTCTTTGGTCTCCTTAATGCTCAGTCAACAAAAAGATAACAATGAAGCAACAGTTATGGATTTCGATTATAGATTTTCCATTGAGCAATGATCGAAGCCGATTGAATTCCTCTTAGAGTCTTCGAAGGTGAAATTAATAAACTAGTAATCATCAAGAAATTAGGTGTGAAAGGTAGACAAGAGACAAAAGATGATTTTGCAATCGGTTCTTTTATTAACATGTAATGCAATTTTATTTCTGAATGATGCTTGAAAACCGAATACGAGATTTTCTTATGTCTCTTGATGGTGCTGAATAGGTCAAGAAGACGTGACACGTTTTTCACGCAGAAGGCCGTTTAAGAAGTCTGATGTGCTTTCAATCTACACTGAATAGCGAATATTGAAGTAGCTGTAGATGAAGAAACAGTAGACCATATAAGTAGATAAGAATTGCATGCGAAAAGTTTCTTCGACAAAATTGACTTGGTGAACAATTAGAAGTGGTAATTGAAAGTCACAAAATTGGTATATAGTTTAAAATAAGACATTTTTTTTTTTAGGGTGGAGGAGACGGAGCTATATCTGATTAAAAACTTGCCTTTTAGTATGTAATCATCAGTCCACCTGTCGACGCCTCAGCTAACAATTTCCGCAGCCAGTCTTTACAGTGGCCCGCTCCGATAACCACCATATCAATCTTTGGAATCATAATGTTATCCCTATGGGTATAAATTTTTGTGTCTGTGAAAGTACTTCTCTATACCTAAATGATACAGCTCATTCAAATATCTATTCTTTTTAGCTATCATGAGCATTGAACTCTCAGCCTGCTTTTACTTTTAGTGAATGACAATAATACTTTCATTCTTACCTTCCGTCATAATTCTTCCATAGTCAGCTTCGAGATATACTTATGGCCGACGGTGAGGCCATGTAAGGTCCTCACTGCAGTTCTATCATCTTTTAGAAAAGACTGTATTTCTACAATTTAAGGAGGCAGATGACCGGCGAGGCCTTGGGACTAATACTTTCTGATCTTAACTCAATTGACAACAGCATAAAAATAATCCTACGATCCGCATATTACCTACCATCGACCCTGGCCTGCCTCGGAGCCTGGATTCTCCCAGCTCATCGGCGTGCTTCTCACACCTTTGATCCGCATCTGACATCTTCTGGTGGCCGGCAAGTAACCTAGATACTGGATGTATCGTTTTTAAAATCGTCCACCCTAGCTCGTAACATTATCAAAGCAGCAACATCTCAATTATTGGAAACCTTCTGCCGAGTTGACAAGTTCAGTTGGAAGGGGATTTGCCATTGTAGTTGGGGCTGTGGAAGCACGGCACGGGCAGTTGGGATATGATGCCGGGCTTTCTTATGTTCTGAAAGGGGAAGGAATGGGGATTGTGACGACATAAGCATATATCGCGACTTTAGAGGGGGGGTGGTCGGGTCTCGGGCTAGCTTGAGGTTATACAGTATCCCATATGGGGTTTCTGTTAGTTTACTCAGTCGCGTCAGACCAGGAGCAGTTATAGTACGGTTAACCAAAACATCTTTCTCACCCTCTCTTCAATTACCTCTACTCATTCTCTACCGCCATCCTACCCTACACTACCCCCACAGCATCCCCACCAACTACCTCCGTCCATTCCAAAACAGAAAGCCGTCCAGACCAGCGCGCATCTCAACGCTATTCCCAAACCAGGCTCTAAAAGGGACGCATCCCCAGCCCTGGCTTCCCGCATCCAAAACCCATGCAGGTTGTGCCAAGCGAATGCAGAAGAGAATTTCTATACAGACAATCCCCAGAAGCGGAAAAGAAGTATGTGAAAGCGAATGTGTATGTACAACTCGAGAAGCGAATGTTGGTGCACGCGGAAGTGGGTATCCTGTGTTATGCGAAGAAGCGAAAGGGGGATTCCCCAGAATAGGGGCGACGGATTAGGTATTATATAGTAATTGTGCCCGCTAGTACCCAAGAGGCGGGCCGAATTATGTACATTTTGAAAGCCTGTAGGGTCGTGATGGCAGACACACAGGAGTGGAAGGGTGATGTAGTGGCTCGCTTAACGCAATGTTTCCATAATGTATGGCCGTGATTTCATAATTGGGTAGGACTTCGACGGGAGGACGAAATCGAAAGTAGTCGAGACCTTCCAGTAGGTCGTTTGTGCTACCGCTGCGCCTCGGTATCTGAATGTGAAGCCAGTGTTTCTCCTTCCCATATCGACTGGCTCTCATCAACAGGACTCAACGAGCCCGAAGATATCGAAGACGAGGATCCAATAGTCCACTCATCGGCATCGGCATGATGACCAGCATCAAGATCTGCGAGAGCGTAACCTTTCTCTGCGGGGTCTTCGCCAACTTCGGTGTAATCGTAATCCCAGCGAAACGTCTTCTCTGGTTGCATCCGTGGGAGGAACTTCGACTTTGCGACGTAAAATACGACCCCCGCGACTGTAAAATATTAGATACGAAGTAAAGGAGGGTCATTAGAAAACCTACGTAAACTTCCGCCGACCAAATCCACGGCGTAATGGTGCGACAGATACATTGTTGCCCACCACAGCCACAGTGTATAGGCAATGAAGAAGGGCCTGAGACGAGGAAACACATGGCTCATGAAAAGGGCTTCGATAACAGCGCTTCCTGCATGTAGGGAGGGGAAAGCACCGAAAACCATCGGTGATCCGGTAAAGGTGGGGGTATATAGAGCAATACCGAAGAGCTGATCGATACGCGCAAGACCAGCAGGTGATCCCTTGATGGCGTAAGTAGCTGGCGCCAGCCCATACTTGTTTTCGTACCAAGGAGGCGAGCACGGAAACAGCAACTGTATCGAAACCCCAATCAAGTTCATGTAGCCGAAACTTCGCGCGAAGACCGGTACTGTTCCTGGCGATGCAAATATGAACATGATGCCGGAGCAGACCAAAGGTGCTCCAAAATGTATTATCCCGTATGGTAGCCATGCCATGATATCCAAAAAGGTATTCTGATGAGCAGAAAGGATGTTACTGAGGTTCGCGCCGTAGAATATGTTCTCTAGAGCTGGTAAGACCCGGACCCATATTGGTGGCCGCCAGTCGCTTGGTATAAACCTTAAGAGTCATATGTTAGCTATCAATTCGTGGATTGATACGTTAATGTCTGCCCTCGTGTAATCGCCATGATGCAAAGGGAAAACGCCAAAAATGCCAGAACAGGATAACTCGCTTACCCGCATGCGTAGAAGAATATGAGCCAGCTCGCTATAGGCATAAACGGTAGGGCGAATTGGCGGGTGAGTGGTAGTATGAGGGAGATGAGGATGAGCGTCGCAATGGCGGTTTTTATGATGGGCCCAGGGGAGGGTATTATTGATAAGGAGAAAATGCCGAGGATGATGAGTATTAGGTACTGTCCATCGTAATAAGACCATCGATGCACACGGAGCGAGCGGAGGGTGTCGGCAGGTGATAGAGATGTCTGGAGAGAGGCAAGGGAAGACGACGGCGACTGTCTACTCCGTATCTTTGACTTGAGCCTCCGCCGTATGCGATGAGGTATTATCGCTCGTAACGAGGGTGGCCATGAGAGAGGTAGTTTGGCTTTTGAATAGGTCTTTTGAAATTCTTTCCGCGAGAGGAACGACTTCATCGTTATCTGAGGCCTGCCGAGCAAGGCCGGGGAAGCCGAAGAGTTGTTTCTCTCTGTCTCTCACAACGCGACTCCACCGCGAGTGCTGTGTCTCAGATATGGGGGTTCGTTCAACGGCGGTAGCACCAGCCCAGCAGAGTGGCCAGCTCAGCGGAGCACGAGACTTAAGATTTTGAGGCAGGCGGCGGAAAGTCGGGGGAATGGGGGGATGTTCTAGAGTAACTAGCTCGCGCACTCGGCTCGAAATGCCGCAAATGTCAAGCGAATTAATATTGGGCGGTCAGAATTGACAGAGAGAATAAACGCGTGTTAGGATGCAGTGAATAATATCAACCCCTCGAACGGTCAAGAAGTGGTAAGTGGTAGAACTAATGGAAGGGGAAGGGGAAGGGGGAGGGGAAGATGTTTTCTCTCAAACGACGACAGGAGGATTACTCCGTACTCAGGGATTTAATCCGTTCAAGCCGTGGGTTTTCGGTATTCTAGGGCGCAGTAATATGCACACACCTAGGTAAGGAATACGTATTTTCATCTTTCATTTTAAAAAACCCCAGTCGCTCTGCTCTCAAAAGGCCTCATGAGTGGCTAAAGTACTCGCTACCGTGATTGATCGATAATGATTTGCAATCTAATCTATCCACCGTCTAATCTCCCTCCACTTCCGACTTCACTCCTCAATTATAGTACCTAAGGTGCTAAGGTACCTTACCTTACCTTCCATGTTTTATACCAAGTATTATTTACCTACTCCGTACCTACCTTACTTCCCGTAGACTCTCGCAGTCATGTAGCAATGGAAGAGGCTGTTCGGATCCTCCAGGCTATGCAAGTCAAATGTCAAATGCCAAATGTCATCTGTGAACTGTGACGTGCTCTAGTGGTTATGCCATCCGGAGCATCACTGTGCCGAGGCGGTGAACAATAATGTATGCGGTTAACGGCTGACTGACTGGATGGCAGTAAATCTCTAATTAAGGGATCTGATGGTGCTTCAAGCGCTTCTCATAACGCTTGATGTTCGGCATACATTGCCTTGGCTACCCTAGCCTTACAGTTGGAAGGCCGGTGCCTATGGTTACTCAAAGGGTAATGGTGCTGCTGGAGGTCATCTAAAGGTGGCAGGATCGGAAAATGCAGCGCAAGTGAACCAAGCCTTGACATGGCAACCATTGCAACGCGCTGTGGGCTCAGTCTGCACGTTACGAATTGAATCCTATCTATCCGCCTTCACTGCTAAAGGTACAAGAATGGCCCAACCAATCCCCAGGCTTTAAAACATCCGTCATCCCAATCATCCTTTTACATCATAGTGAGCGCTTGATCGAAATTCTGCGTCGAGCTTTCATCACAGATATCTGCCCAAGGGTTGGTGAAGACGGCGTCGAGCCTATCCGAGAAAACTTGGGACTCCGTGTCGACAATTGCCGGATTTTGTCCATTGAGAAGATCTTGGAATATCTGGTCGACGTCAAGCTCAGGTTCGGACGAGTCGTCGGATCCAGTTCCCGAGCCTTCTCTCGACATTGCCTGACTGAGTAGGTCCAATTGGGCACCTAGTTCGTCTTCTGGTATCGTCGTGATCTGTGGCGAGGGGCTCATGCTCGCCGCCTTCGGAGTATGCGAGTGCTGAGAATGATGTGATGAATAGCAGTTTCCGGTGCTATAACCTGGAGACGTGGGTGGTGTGTAGGTAAAGAAGTCGGGCGGGAGGGCAGTTGTCATCAGTGGCAAGGAGTCAATGTTGTCCTGAGTGTTCACCCCACAGATATCCATATCGTCGAACAGCTGTGGTGGGCTTGGGTAGGAGCTTTCCGAAGAGCCAGATACTGACGATGCGCATGCTCTCTCTAGGACTCTCTGTCGAGTTTTTGCTGCTTTGTCTAGTCTCTCTTCTGTGTCAGGCCTTGTCTTCCTAGGTCTACCACGTTTGGTTGGCTGCTTGGGACCTGCTCCTCCGAAACCTCCAACACACGTGTTTCGCTGTCTGTGTCGGGTTAAAGCGTCATGCCTGGCAAACCCGTTACCGCAAGGACACACGTATGGCTTGATGCCACTATGAATCTTGCCGTGTCGCTTGAGGTCGTGTTGGCGTACAAAACATTTGTTGCAATGATTACAGCGAAACTGTCGGTCGCCAAGGTGGGTCTGGACGTGCGACTTGATGTTTTCTTTGCGCCCAAATTTCTTCCCGCAACCGTCGTACACGCACATCCATTTCTGGTCAATCAAGTCAGGACCGCAGATGAAGGATGCAATCTCATCAGAGGTGACGCCAGTGTCTTCGATCGATGCATCGACCTCGAGATCGAGCTCTGGTATTGATTGAGATCTCGGCTTGAAGGGCTCCTTGACAGGTGAAGGGTATGTTCCGAGATCTACAGCACTCTTTGAAATAGGCAAATTAGATGTCCGAGGAGAGATCGGAAAGTCTGAAAGATTGTCTGTTGTGGTACCAAACAACGACATGTGCGCTAATTTTGGTGAAGGTTGAAAAGATGATAATGTTGGCGACAGAGCATTCGACATTGGCGAGTAGTGCGATGAATCGTACCCATTACTACATGTTGGGAAGTCCAGCTTTAGGTTCTCCAAATTGAGAAAATCGGGCGGAGGAATGGCCGTGATATCAAAGGACTTTGGTCGCTTGTGACGTCCTGTTTTCGGTGGTGATGGAAGCTCAGAGCCAGGCATGAAAGCACCCTGCTTTGAAAACGAATCTTGCCACGACGATCCACGTTGCATTGCATGGGAAGCCTTGATGATCATATTCGGATCTTTTCTAACAGGAGATGACCCCGCTGTCCGGCTCTCTGAGGCTTGCTGCACTCTCGTATACTTTTCGGAAGGCGTCGTGGCTGGAGTTATAGGAAAATAACCTTTATGATATTAGCAATCGCGTTCTTGCGGGCTCGAGCGAAGGTTCAACCTACTCGTAGCCGTTTGTTTTATCGGCGTAGAAGGTCGTAAATGTCCTTCTCTACTCTCTGGACGCAAAGATCCAGGCCAAGACCCAGGCAAACCATCGTTGCACGGTACCTCAAAAGCGTTTATCTCTCCAGGGTTTGATGTGTCTCGGACGTTTCCAACCAGCTCATCTCCGAGACCTTCAAGGTATCCAGCGGAAGCAGCAAAGTTGGTGTATTGAGAAATGTCCGTGTGTGAATATTTGCTGATAATTTCGAATATGTCATCCTTCGTATTAGGTTGTTGCTTGAAAAATTCGTCGTCTGCAATGATCCCGGTGCCAAACTCCTGCTCTGGCGCGGGCTGAATGTATCTGGGAGAGTCGTTCTGATGTACTGGTTCCTGTTTGTTCAATTGGCCCGGTCGAGCCATTGGTTGCTGTTGCTGCGCTTCTCGCATTGTATGCTGCTGATATTGATAGAGTCCTTGGTCAATACTTACTGTTTTCTTGTCCTGCTGGGATAATCCTTGGGGTTTGAGGTCATAGATCATTTGATCTAGGCTTTGTCCGCGTCGGTGGTTTTCGTACTGTGGTTGCGTTGCAGGAAGAAGAGGGACCTTCGGGGCGATGGATACCGTGGGTGTCGAGTTCTGCCGTCGGTGGTATCCTGATGGAAGGTCGGAAGTTTGGTTAGACAGCATGGAGATGCAAGTCGAGTTCGAATTGGGCGTTGTCGAAGACATAATGGAGATCCTTCGTGGTTCGATACTGCCAAACTAAGGTCAGTTTTACTCAGCTCGGCATATGGGTTAAAGATACGTACCTCACGCAGCGTAAGCTGTTCGGCCGGGCAAAGCTTGAGATCCTTGAGTTTTACCCAGTCAAATTGAAATTTTATCGTACGATTAAGTTATGGTGCTGAAGGGGATGTTCCTGGGCAGGTGCTCTCCACGGATCGAAGCTCCTGGTTGATTGCCGGATTTTATGCGATTAAGTAGAGTTATAGGCCTTGAGATTGTAGGTCAAGATGTTCTTAGAGTTTGTAGTTCAAGCTCAGCTTGCGATGATGGAGGGTTTGATGACAAGAGCATGGCGTTTAAAGAATCAATACTGTGTGTCTCGGTAGTGCTGGGCAACGTCCGAGGGAGCAGGGGAGAGCTCCAGGGAGCAGGGGAGTGGGATGAAAGAATTGCGACACTAAAACCCGTGCTACACACGTTTTGCCTAAGCGCGAGCTTCTTGAGTACAACACTCACAATTACGTATGATCACGAAAGATGGTCATGATAGTTCCAGACTTTACAGAGTACTCATACAGATAGTAAGGAGTGCATTCCAGAATCCTCAAGCTCTACAAGCTTTTCGAAGTTTCATAAATCCCCAGTATCAGACCAGCAATCTATACCTCCGTATGTCGCTTTTATTCTGTCAAGAGGCGGATCCGCAAGGCTTGGCGTATGAGCTAGACTAGCGCCTCCATAAGCGAGACACACAATGACTTTCTCTCGAGTTTGTCTCCTACCTTGATTTCTGAATATTTCTGCAGACGGTTGAGGACGACAATTTTGTCGAGGTAAGTTTGGGACAACTCCACAGGAATTAATATGTCTTTCGATCTCGTTCGGTATATTATGCTCATCGCCGAAGCTTATCCCGTTCTCTGTAGGCCATCATGCAGATTTTCGTCAAAACCCTTACGGGTAAAACCATCACCCTTGAGGTGGAGTCGTCGGACACTATCGACAATGTCAAGGCTAAGATCCAAGGTGAGCGATCTGATGCCATTCCTTCTAGCGCCTTCTGTACATGCTTAAACCCCCCAGACAAAGAAGGAATCCCGCCGGACCAGCAGCGCCTGATCTTCGCTGGCAAACAACTCGAGGATGGCCGTACCCTTTCCGACTACAACATCCAGAAAGAATCAACGCTCCATCTTGTCCTTCGTCTGCGTGGTGGTGCCAAGAAGCGCAAGAAGAAGGTGTATACTACACCCAAAAAGATCAAGCACAAGCGCAAGAAGACGAAGTTGGCTGTGCTCAAGTACTACAAGGTGGATGGAGACGGCAAGATTGAGCGGTTGAGGAGAGAATGTCCTACACCTGAGGTAAGCCGCCGCTGCAAACATCCAGTGGCAGAAAATGCTAATGATGCGATACAGTGCGGGGCTGGTGTCTTTATGGCTGCTATGCAAAATCGCCAGTATTGCGGCAGATGCCACCTTACCTACGTCTTCGACACTTAGATGGATGAATCTTCGTATATGTTCATTAGAGCAGTTTGACAGGTTCCCAAATGTCACTAAGTATCCAAAGTAGCGGAGAATATTCTTTACGCCTCACACTCAAATGCTGCTGGGGATCAGAGTTAAATGTCATGATTGTCCTTTTGGTGGAAAGCTCGAAGGGTGCTTTCTCCCATCGCGTGCTATACGAACATACTTTAAGGTACTTAAAGACGTCCATTGCCCATTCCAGTCCCGCAACAGCCTTAGGTTCTGCTCATCCTTTACATCTGGCATCCAGAACCCTGAGTTGTATTCCCGCTCCTCTACTGCCACTCGCTGCTTCAGCAGATCCTCCCTCGTACTTGAAACTCGGCCAGGCCTTCTTTCCTCTTTGAATTTTGCCAGCTCCTCGTCGTCACGTCTTATGTACCTAATAAAGCATAAGCCCTAGTCTTCAGGTACTGTAGTATAATCGACCGACCTCTCTATGAGACTCGCGATCTTCTCCGCTCCAATCGGCCCATCTGTGGCTTTTGCGGCTCCTTGGAAAAATGCCACCCTTTGCACTGTAGAAATTGAGCGTCCTGTACAACAATATCTGAGGAAGATTGCCATGCATACTATGGGGTTGATTCGCCTTTGCCCTTGCCGCCGCCAGTTTTTCTAGCTTCTCCCCTCTCGCACCCGCGCGACGCAGCCGTTGGGAGTCTCGGCTGTTCTCATTCAGACTTGTGATGTTGCCCTTCTTCTTGGAAATCTTCTTCTGCAACTTTGCTAGATTTTTCGGCATTGTAACGAACGGGTGTGAGATTGAATGAACTTTGGGGGTTCCAAAGCTCGATGTGGGGGATTTCTGTGGTGGCAGAACTTTTCACCGCTTTTGGGTCGCTTCCCTGCGCGTTCTCCACCGCGACTTTGCACAAGGAGTGCATACACAACACGCAGATAGGGCCTTGTTAAAACTTTTCTATATATTGCCATTGCTTTACTATGCTCCTAGGAAATGACGGCACGTTAATCCTCACTATAGCGCTTGCGCTTCCATTACGATAACCTATGTGGATGAAACCACTGGGTAAATATTGATGAACAAATGGCTCTTGAGTTTGATGTGCTTCCCTACGATCTGCAATGGGTATTTCCGGTGTGTGAATATGTATGAGCGCTCTCTGTTCCACTCCTTACGTTTATAGGCTTGCTTCCACTACTCAAGTCCATCCATAAGCCATGTAATCTCAAAAAGTTCGCCGGTCAAACAATTGGAGTCGACGCCTATGGCTGGCTACACCGAGGGACGGTGGCTTGCGCCATCGACCTCGCCCTGGGAAAACCGACAAGCAAGTATGTTCGCAGATCTAAGTGCGCATTGAGCAAAACACTTACTTCGAATTAGATTCGTCGAGTTCTCGATGAACCGGGTGCGAATGCTCATACACTTTGGTGTCATCCCATACTTGGTCTTCGATGGCGACTATCTACCCAGCAAAGCGTTGACTGAAGGAGAACGGGCTAAAAAGCGGGATGAGAGCAGGAAACTAGGACTCGAACTCCACCGACTCGGTAAACCCTCTCAAGCATACCTTGAACTGCAGAAGGCAGTGGATGTTACTCCAGAGATGGCAAGGCAATTGATCGAGGAGCTCAAGAAGTTGGGGGTGCAATATGTCGTTGCTCCTTACGAAGCAGATGCCCAGCTTGCGTACCTTGAGCGGAAGGGTGTAATACACGGTATAATATCTGAGGACTCGGATCTTTTAGTCTTTGGGGCTAAGTGTCTTCTCACAAAACTCGACCAGTATGGGGATTGCGTCGAGATCAATCGAAGTGATTTTACTGCTTGTCGGGAGATTAGCCTAGTGGGCTGGACTGACGCCGAGTTTCGACGAATGGCTATTCTCAGCGGCTGCGATTACTTGACAAACATCAACAAGATGGGCTTGAAGACCGCTTATCGATTTGTACGAAAGTATAGGACAATTGAGAAAATCCTTCGAATGCTGCAATTTGACGGTCAATACCATGTTCCAACTGGATACCTGGAAGCGTTCCAAAAAGCCGAACTGACTTTCCTCCACCAACGTGTGTTCTGTCCACTGGTGAATGATATCGTCATGACTACTAGCATGGAAATCGACGACGAGCCTAAGGATTTCGAGTTCATCGGGGGTGCTATTGACCGAAGTCTTGCTCTGGGCATAGCCAAGGGTGATCTTCATCCTATGACCAAGGAACCTATAATAGTAAAGAGCACTTCTGGGAGCTTGCCAAGCACGCCATGGGGAAGGACATTGAAAAAATCTCTCAGTACTTCTGCGGACCTCAAAGCAAACATGTCAATTGATGCGTTTTTCAAAGCCAAACGGACACCTCTGGCGGAGCTGGATCCAAATAGCTTCACGCCATCTCCCAGTCAGCAACGGCTCCTGCAGCGATCAAATGGGCCTTGGCTATCAACTCCAGCCCGAGCTCCGCCAACACTACCTCGTTCCAGCGCTTCCATGCCACCATCTACCGTAGCGGCAAGCACAGGCCTATTACCTGCCAGCGGTACGGCTTCTTCCCTCTCTGCACCACACCCGCAAAAACGAAGACGGCTGTGCGTAGAACCTGGAGATGCGGTACAACTTCCTCAAACCTCGGCTAAGGGGGAGACGCAACGAAGTCGGTTCTTTGCGCCGTCTATGCAAGATCCGAGTCCAACGCTCAAGAGGAGCGGGAAGAGCAGTGGGGAAGGTAAAGATATTAACATCTGGTCTGATGATTCCGTCGAGGATATAATGGCTGGATTGCCAGACGTCTCAGATCGTCCTGTAGTGAGAAAGACAGGCAAGCTGAAGATATTCAACGATGGAGAAAGTGGGTGTAAAAGGGATCCGCCGCCTAAATTTCGTCGAGACAACGGCTCTGCCTCGGATGATTCACAATGTTCAACAAGCTCAAACACCACCACAACGACAACCGCTACAAGCTTCACAGATACGACTCTCGCCTGTAGCAAGACTTTAAATGACCGAGTTGCCTCTAAACCAGCAGCTTTGTGCGAAAAGCTCTCTTACCAGCCAGCATTGCAGAATCGTCCGCCGCAGCGAAACGGTGAAATACACAAGGTTAAATCAGTGGAGCATCAGAGACTTACTCCGCAAGACAGTTCTATAGGCACATCTGCTCCAAACATTCCAGACTCAACTTCCTCGATTTCCAGAATCCAAGATGAGGGTGGGACAGTCGAGCCAGTAGCTTCGGATTGGGAAGTCTCACACCAGCATCTACCGGAACCTCGCCTACCACAGCGGAGTGCAAATGAACATAAGGTGACGCCTGGGGAGTACCAGAGTCTCCTCCAGAACAAGTCCAGAGCCCCCCTACTCCGGCAGGGGAGCATGACGCCACTACAACGGCTCGGAGCAAGTGCGTTGACCAGAACCCAGTCATGTGTGGCGTCTCTTGGCTCCCGTACAAGCGTTTTCAAGAAGTCTACGGAACTTACCGCAGAGAGCGTTAAGAAAAGTGTCCTCACAGAAAACCCCACCGTATCCAAACCTCTTTACAATGCCAGCCTAGACTTGTCGTCCACCAAAGGTAGCGAGGACGCCATTTTTCCGGATTCAGAAACGGAAACTGAAGACGTGATTTCAGGCTCGGAGTTGGACAGGCCCGAACGACCAAAGCTCAACCTTGGGCGATTTGCTTTTCCTGGGTAATTGTCCGCAGTAATGCTTGGAGTGAGCGTGGAGTTGAGTGTCTGGGGATTTTTTGGGTCCAATGCGTAGTGGAGTTTTTGGCATGATGTGGACAGGCTAGCATGGGCGGTTGTCTGGTGGGTTTTGGACGACATGAGAATCTTACTCTAGTGATACCAGAGTAGAGTTACGAACTTAAGTATCGTTACATCCAGGTCTCTTCAGTGACTGTAGCCCGTGCTTTCAGCTGAATACGCCGGGGATGCCACTGTAGCGACTAAAAAATAGTAAACCCTCTCCAAGCGGAGTTTATTCACCTAGGAATCTTCCAATTATCCTAGAGCTCTCATTAATAATAATATATATTTTTAAATAAGGATATTTTATATTCAATGACACTTTGGCCGAGTGGTTAAGGCGATAGACTTGAATGACTTTCTCCAACCCGTTGGTGGAAGGTCTTTTAGACATCTATTTTCTTCGGAAGCGCAGGTTCGAACCCTGCAGGTGTCGTTTCTCGTTTTGCTTTTTGCGATATTGGTGGGAGAATGATGGAGGGAGGAGGGTTGGTGGAGTTTCTTGAGAGGAGGAGGTGGAGGGGATGAATAGGTTGGGTAGTGGGATTTTTTTTTATTGAAGGATGTACGTAGGTAGGGGGATGATAGCAAATAAATGTAGGAAAAATGTTCATCCAGATATCAAGTACAGTGCTATAATTGATTCTAGCATCGACAGTAAACGTCAACGCCCCTATGCTACAAAAGCCCGATTCCACTTCCAAACCATCTTAAGCTACATCCAAGAACAACCCCCAAACGCCTCGCCCATGCCTTCCCTAAGGGAACCCCCGAAACTGAAAGCCGCCTCCAAAGCCTCCACCGCCTCCTCCACCACTCTGTCGAAAGAAGAACTGCTGCCCGCCGGGTCCTTGCCCAAATGGACTACCATGGAACGGCTGACCTTGCTGCTCCTGGCTGTTGGGATCGTCGCCTCTGTCGAACCTCGCCCGCAATTCTGGATCGCTCAGGACTTCGTAGGCTTCGTTGATACCAGCCATTTTCTTCTCCGCCTCGACCTTGGGCACATGCGGGTTCTTGTCCGGGTGGTGCTGTCTCGTTAGGGTTCTGTAGGTGCGCTTGATCGTGCGATCATCGGCATCTGTAGAAACGCCGAGGACTTTGTAATAGTCCTTTGTCTTCGAGCGTTTGAGGAGTGTGTGCGCTTTCTGGAGTAGGGTTTGGATTCGTTCGGAGCCGCCGTGGTGTTCTTTGGCGAGGTTGAGCGTCTGGATGCTGGCTTCGAAGTCTTCTTTCTCAAGGTGGCGGTTGGCTTCCGCGAGGAGGCCGAAGAGGGAGTGTGGGTTTAGAGCGAGAGCTTCGCTGCAGTAGGGTGCAGCTTTCTTTTTGTTGTTCATCTGGATGGAGTTAGTTGAGATTTTAGGATGCGTGGAGGGTCAGTGTGCTTGCCTCTGTGTACAGTTCGCAGGTCATCTCCAGCAGACTGGCATAAAGATCGTTTGGAGAGTTTTTGTGAATGATTCGAGATTCTTTGCCTTGAGCAACATCCTCTTTCACGTCCTGGATCAAGCCAATATCCTCTCCTGTCCGGACCAGAAGCTTGACAGCGCTGTTGTATTGCTTCTTTTCTTTGAGCGCCGAGATCTGTTTCATGACCTTATTGAGCTGCTTCTCGCGCCTGTATAATTTGCTGCAGGCTCTGGAGTCGGGATCTGAGCGCAAGCACTTCTGCATCTGCTCAATCCCCTTGTCCAAATCCCCAATCGAATAAAACAGCATCGACGAAATCTGCAAATGCGGCTCTATTGACTTCGGATTTATTTGTATTGCGTGCGCCAGATCGCTGACGCCCTCTAGCACTTCTCCTCTCTCGAATCTACACCGGGCTCTCATTTGCCGTAAACTCAAAGCCGAACTTGCGACCATAATGGTTGTTCCAGCATGCACGACACATCCTTCCCAATCTCCAGCTTTCTCTGCATCGGTGGCTAGTAGGGCTGCCCCTTGGGCCTCCTCAAGTTGTGTGACCTCTGCGCTACCAGTTTTGCCAGCAGTCAGGTAATCCTGTCTTGCCCCTTTCCAGTCCGCATTCCTGCTCTTTATTCTCGCTCTTTGCAACAAAGCTCCCTCAAATTCAGGTTTAATCGACAATACTCTGTCAAAGTCCTGGCTTGCTTGTGCATTCTTGCCTAGAGAAAGGTATGTTGCGCCCCGTTGAAAAATTGTGAGGTAGTTGTTTGGGTCTCGCGACACCGCGACATCAAAGTATATAAGAGCATTGTTGGCATTGCCTGAAGCGAGGTTGGTTTTGGCGGAGGAGACAAGGGAAGCTATTGGTGTATCGGAGGGGATCTCGGAAGGTGAAAGGCAGAAAACGAAGGGAGAAGTGAGCAGAGCGGTTCCTAGAGCCAGTGAGGAGATCCGAATAATCATGGTGAATGCGTAACAGCTTACTCGCTTCGTAAAGGGAAGCCCATCAAAAGAGAAGGTGGTGAGGAGAAAGGTGAAATGTGTCCAAATGCAGATCTACCGACAACCCTATCGTGCTCGTACCAGTACTGCCGAAACCAGAAGCGCTGCGGCAAGGTTATTGATTGGCGCATTGCCGAGATTCCCCGCGGTTCTTTACAACGCTCGCCTTGATCATTCCTACTTAGATCACTACTGCATCTCAAGAAGACCACTCGATCTATTGTGAGGCTTTCGTCCTTTCAAAACAACCACTAGCTTTCAAAAGCCAGTTCAATGGAAGCCTGACCACCATCTTATGGACTTCTCCCCCGACCCTCTAATCTCACCCTCCAAAGCCGCTCAAGCAGCCTCACTCTCACGTGCCTGGTCCGAAGTCACCGCTTTCCTTGCCCCTCTATTTCACCCAAACCCTATCCCCAGTTTCGAGCGGAACGAAGCTACTCTCTCCGCTTTCCTCACCTTAGCCTCGCACTCCACATCTCAGACCGAACAAAACGCCCTCCTTGCATCTACCCGTGCTCAAGCTCTCAAGGAATTAAGAGAGACTGAACGAGAAGAGGATCCTACATCATCCATTCTAACTTCAATAAAAGAATCTCTCACCGCCGCAGGCCGTGAAGCTCTTGAAAAACTCGCGTCCCTCTCCGTAGCCCTAGGCTCTGTCTCTACCAACCCAGAAAGAATGGCCTCTCAGCTTGCCAACCTCACCCGTTCGGAATGCGAAGTCGAGCAACAACTCCAACGCGTTGAAATACTCCACCAACAACTCAAGTCCGAGCACGCTTTGGCTCTCGACCTCCTCTCCAAACTACGCTCCTCTACCAACACCACCTCAACCTCAGCCACGGACGATTTCCAATCTCACCATCGCAACACCAACACCAGTACCGCTAACCTCGCTCAAAAAACCTCCGATTGGAACCGTGGCACCAAACAAATCGGCCTCAAAATGAATGAGTACAAATCCCGCACTAAAGCCCTCGAGTCCACCCTCACAGCTGGCAAAAAACCCGACTTCGGCCTCCCCGAAATCAAAACCGAGGAGCGCGAACTCAGGGACTTGGAGAAGAGGGTCCGGGGATTGGAAGGCCGGGTTCGAGGATTTGATGGATTGCCGCCGGATAGGGAGATGGCATTAATGGAGGTGGAGAGGATGAGGAGGGAATTAGAAGGGCTGGTGAGGAGGCGGGATGGATTGTTTGAGGGATTGGTGGAAGGCTGTGGTGGTGAGGGGGGCAAGTGAAAGTCGAGCGCAAGCGGCTGTGGCGGAAGGAGTGCTTTATGCTCAAAGGGTGGGAATGGTGCTGATGAAAGGGTTACGGCTTCCTTTCCGAACAAGGCGTGCGAGGATGGCTTACTCTTGATATTTTAGCATCTGTCTTGTGCAGCATTTTCTCTGACAGACTCTTTACTACTAGTCTATTTCAGATTCTGGTATGGCAGGGCTTCCTCTCCTATTCGGCGTTTTCCTACTCGAACCTCTGTCCACTTAGCAATCCCATGTTGTTCCGACTTTGACTACACAAAATCCACGAACATTTAATCTAGAATTGAGATCCTTCTAGCTAGCTAAATAACCGTTTGCGGCGGAGATCGAGTATGCTCGTAGATGATAGAGCACAGTGTTGACAAGACAACGTCGCCAATTAAGAGATCCCCAGAATCTAATCAAAGGCCAGTATGGGTATAACGCTCCCTTGAAAACTGTCGAAAAGAGGTCCTGAATATCTCAATCCTTCTGACATCCCACATCGAGATGCCATCCGCCTCGAAAATCTGGAGGAAATCATATCTCTCTACCGCCTGGGGTTCCTGAATCGGTAGCCCGTGGTCAAAGTCCTCAACACATGGGACAAGACATACTCCTCCCCCATGGAAGTCCATTTTTAGAGCTCCATAGCTTTCCTGGAAAGACCTTCGTATCAACACCTATTCTCACAAATCCCCAGCCACGCCCTCTCAATACCGCGGATCGAAGTCATCCAGAAAAACCGTGGGTCTCAGCAGCTGCACCTTCCTGGATTCCTTTTTCTTCCTATCTCTCTCCTCCAACACCTCGTTCTTCGCCCTCGCTTCCTCCCGGCCCTTCGCAAGCCTCTCCTGCTCATACTTCATCCCTTCCTCCCAATGCTCCCCATACAGATTCTTATAGATCTTCTCTGTGCCCTGCTCCACCTGCTCGATCCATATCCTCAACGCTCTATCCCTCAGCTCCGGGACTTTGGACAAGACAGCCGGGTCAGTAGAGAGCTTTGGCTTCTTACGCGGGGGCTCCGCGTCTTCTTCTGGCTCTTCGGGAAGGCCGCTAGCTTTTCGTTGCTCCTTCAGGGTGATATTGCGGCGAAGTTTCTCGGCAAGATAGCGGGCGGTGTGGCCAAGTGCGGAGCCTTCTTTTAACGGGGGAAGAACGTCAAGAGGGGGTGCGGTGAAGAAGAGGACGTGGCCTTGATCATCACGCTGGAATTGCTCGCGGATATCTTCGGGTATGGAGGCGTTGGCGGAGGAGCTGAGGTGAAAGACTTCGTAAGGACGCTGGCCACTGCTGACGCCTGGGATTGCGGCGGAGCGGTGGACGGCTGAGGGTTGGGAGTAACGGCTTTGGGGAGTAGAGTAGTGGTCGAGATGGGAGGAGTGCTGGGACGAGCTGATGGAGCTGTGGGGCACTTGGGAGTAACTTGTGGTACTTTGATGACCGTATTGGGGTTGTGAGACTGGCGCTGGGGAAGCCGAGTTTTGGTGGTGTTGCGGGAGTGGTGCTGGGGTGTAGGAAGATTGAGCGCCGTGGGAGGGTGATGGATTAGAAGCAGAAGGACGGGCAGCTCCTCTATACACTGTGTCCATTTCGCTGTTCCTTCCGTAGTTCGGTGATTCATGATTTGCTGCACTGGAAACTTGTCTTGGAGGTGGGGGTGGAGGCTGTGGAGGTGGGGATGGAGTTGGTTCTGGAGGTGGAGATTGCTTTACTCATGTTAATGGTATTTCCCACATCGAGTCACACCGCACTCACATTCTCATCCCTCGACCCTTTATACACCGCACCTATAATGGGTGGCGCGTTTTCTGCACCCCACTGAGGTTTTGGTAATTCATCCGTTTCTTTGGCGTCCTCTTTTAAAGTATGCAAAATTGGACTCGGTACCTTCTTGACTTTCTTCAACCCATCGAAAAGATCCATCTCGTAGTCTTTGTCCCGAATCTCATCAGGCAAGCAGCTGGCCCAAGTCTTGATCTTGTTGAGCTTATGCTTCTCCTCGTTGTACCTCGAATCGCATACGTACACTTCTTTATCAGTTGGAAAACCCCGGGGTCGGCCCCTACTGTATCGCGTGCAGAACATGACAAAGCACCGGTCCACGATTTCATCGACCTGATGGTCCCTGTATTGCCCAGTCTTCACAACCTCGCTAGGATAGAAGTGCTTCTCAAACTGGTGGACCGTCTGTTCCGGTCGATAGTACCAACATGCGTTCACCCACTTCTGGCCTTCACTATCTTGCCAAGTACGGTAGATCTGGGCAACGATGGGCTTCGTCACATCGTTAGGATTTTGGATGTGGATCCAATCTCCGACCTTCCACAATTCGCCGTTGTGCAGAATGCCGTTCGGCAAGGGCAAACGACCTTCTTCCATTACATAGTCTGTATCTGGCTTACGCTTTTCCGCATCGGCGAGCTTGTGTGCTTCATTCTGTTATATGCGTAAGCAAAAAGGATGTCAAGAACGCAAATTGCATGAGCGTACCTGTAGATAAGACGCCTCTTTGTAGATCTGGCTCTCATCTGTGTTATACGTCTTCGCATTGTTGAACATCGTATCTATGTCTCGCATAAAGTGGTCCACAGACTGATACTTTTTTCGTTTTTGTTTTCGCTGTACCAAATGAGCGGCTATCACCAGTAACGCCGAGGCCGATTGACTTACCTTGATCATTTCTATGGCAATAGGTTCTTTGATCTCTTGGTAATACTCTGGCATCGTAGTTTTGTCAGGTAATTTCTCAAACTGATGGATCATGATCTGTCCCATATCGTTCTTATGCTTCCGTATCCCTTTCAAAACAGCTTTGATCCGTGACTCCATAGGTGTATCGACGCGAGGAGGTCGGCCTCTCTTCTTCCTCGGATCGTCTTTCTGGCCCACATCTTCTTTTGAACCTCCCTCACGCTTGGTGATAGCTGCGACAGACCGTGGACCGCGCTTTCGCTTTCGCTTACCTCCCTCGTCGTCTGAATCGTCGATATCGTCGTCATCGTCATCTTCGTCATCTTCATCATCTTCGTCTTCCTCTTCTTCGACAATGCGTAGCGGAGATGCTGGCGGTATCTCTCCAAGGTCTGGGAGGGAGGCTTCGTCGGCGGTAATAATATTTTGATCTGCAAGCTTCTTAAACTCCTTCTCCATAAGGTCTCTAATGACGATTGCATCTTGGTAAGCCCCCGCTTCTGGCCGATTGTATGTCTGAGCATTGTGAGGGATCAAGGCACAGTCTCTGACAAACTCCGCGAAATTCTTGTATTCCCGGCCATTGACCTTTGCCTTGAGGGTACTCAAAGCAACAGGTTCTTTGATCACATCATAGTAATCTGGAAGTGCCCGCTTGTTCGGTTTCCGATGGAATACTTTCGACGGATCGTGACCACTACAGAACATTAGTTGAATCGCTAAGAATCGTTGCGAGAGCAACCTACTCGGGTTGCCTATGTTCGTAGGTAGTGTCTATAAGACTCTTCATAGCTCGCCATTGCTCATCCCTAACCGTACCTTGGCCGCTAGGTATGGTATTGCTTTCACCCACTTCCACGAGCGCAGGGCTTTTAGATTGATTTGCATCTGCCATCTTTGCGATATGCTATGAATTACTTGATTATTTTGGGCGTCGGCTAGGTCGAAGCTTCCCACATCGTTCATACAGAATGCCAAACGACACGGTGGAAAGTTGATATGGTCCCGAACGCGACGCATTTAACATTTCGCAGTCCGTCCAGAGGGCGGGTGATCGACACTAAGTACATATCCGGATTAGCGTCGGGATATCATTCTTCCAGATCGAGCCTCTGTCAGGTTGGAACCGGAACTCGGTGGTTCCTGGCCGGACCAGCCGAGGATGTCAAATCTAATTGTTCAACCAGTTTGCTTTTGTCCAGTTGTCGCTAACCCCAAGGTATCTGTTCTTCTTCCCTTGTTCAACAAGAGCACCACTTTCTGCGACCATATCTGCTTGCCCACTTCATCAACTGTACTTTCGTCAGGATTAGTACTAATGCCCTCACCATCTTCTGTTTACACTCCATAACCTACTAGCTACAGTCAAATCCCTACTACGAATCTCTCCGCCCTACGCTGCAAGCGTCTAGGATTCCGAGCATCGATGAGGATCAGACTGCGTGGTCCTGGGGGCCAGTCTACAATATCACTTCCTGAGATCGCCACAGTCGCAGAACTCCAGACGCAAATATCAAGAAAGACGTCAATCTCGAAGCCGGACATAAAGTATGGCTATCCACCCAAGCCATTACCTCTGGATCAGTACTTAGCATCAACCAAATTGAGCGACCTTGAGACTCGGCTCGATGGCGAACAGTTGATAGTCAGCGAGAAACCCATCAAGCCCGCAGAAACACCCAAGACAAGTTCTTCAGCCACCCAAGTACAAAACCCCGCCACCCAACCAACACTACCAAACGGAACCTCTGCCTCGTCAAATACCCCCATACCATCTCCCTTCTCCTTCGCCGGCATCGGCACATCCCCTGACCAAACTATGACTGGCAAACCCACCAAACCCCTCTCCTTATCCCGCAAAGCTACCACCTCCTCCCTTGAACCCCCCGAACTCCCTCTCCCCGTTTACGCTTCTACGCTCCTTCTTCGCATTATGCCTGACGATAACAGCTGCTTCTTCCGCGCTTTCGGTAGCTCCTTTTTCGGCGCAATGGACAACATGACGGAGCTTCGCTCCATCATCGCGCAGCAGATACAAGCGAACAAGGACGTGTACAGCGCGGTGGTGCTTGACAAGGAACCAGATGAATATTGCCGGTGGATACAGACCGAGGACGCATGGGGCGGAGCCATAGAATTAGACATATTGAGCCGGCATTTCGAGATCGAAATCTGCAGCATCGATGTACAGACACTTCGGGTCGACAGATTCAACGAAGGGAGACCAACACGCTGCATACTCGTTTACTCGGGCATACACTACGATACCATCGCCTTTTCGCCCTCGGATCCGCCATACAAGAGCTCGTACGCGCCACCAGAGTTCGACACCAAGGTCTTTGACGCCCAGGATAGTGTCATCCTAGATACGGCCGTGGAGCTGTGCAGGGTGCTACAAGGGCGACACTACTTTACGGATACGGCCAAGTTCAGTGTCAAGTGCAATCAGTGCGGAGGGAGTTTTGTGGGAGAGAATGGTGCGTTGGAGCATGCGAAACAGACGGGGCATTGGGACTTTGGAGAGGCTGATTGAGTCAAAGACGATTAAATGATTCCCCAGTAGCCAGCTTCGATAGCGAGCATTGCGTTCTGGTGGCGCTTAGGCGCTTCTTCGTTTGTACAAAGATCTTTACATCAGACAGGGATATTTGCATTTTGGCCAAATAGATGGTTTACCTAGTGGCTATACATTTAGTATAGCTAGTAAGAAGCGTGTATTCGGGACCGTATACAGTACTCGATGCATTTGTACATAGCTTTTGACTAGCCCGAGATATCCTATCTCTTGTGCCAACATAAAATTGTATCTACATATCCTATTAACGCCTTGCAAAATCGAAACCAATTGCTCATAAAGTGCCTTCCTATTCCTTGCTCTTCTTGCTCTTCTTTCTATCCCCACCAAGCTCCCCATCCCCGTTCATTTCACTATGCCTCCTCTTCTTCTTCTCGTCTTTACTCCCTTCCTTCTTGTCCTTCTTCTCCTTTTTGTTTGTCTTTTCTTTCTTATCCTTCCTCTGCTTTTCCTGTTTCTGTATAGCTCTTGGCGCTACATCTGCCATGTCTTCATCGCTGTCGATATTTTTGGTAGGGTCGTCAATGTTGATGTCGGCAAGGACGGAATCCATTGCGTTCTTCTGTGGGATGTTGTCAGCATAGATTGCCCGCAAGAGCAAGGGAACGGAAGAAAGGGAGGGTGAGATACCATAGCTAGTTCATTCTTCGTAGGCGGCGCCCCAGAAGCATAAAAGTTTAGCCGCTCCTCTACTTGCATCCTGAGCGCATCCCCGAATTTCGTCGTAGGTGCCTCTGAGAAGTTATCTATTCGTGAGGCGATAGAGCACTTGTTTGCCAGGAACCTCGAGATACGACCCTTGTTCTTTTGCCCCGCTCTGCCAATGAACGAGGAATGGTATATTAGGCCATATTTAGGCGTGTTACCCTTGGTTTTCAAGGCTCTGAATAATGCCTTTTCTGCGCCGAGGATTTGTAGAGTGGAGGCAGGGTATTTGCATAAGCTTGTTAGACTGCCTGCATGTGATATTAGGCGCGCTCCAACGATTTCTCCGATCAGAGCGGCGAGGTTGGGAGCTACGATGCCCATTTTAGAGATGAGGTAGGCGTGGAGGGTTTTCCGGTACTTTGAAAGGCTGACGACTCGTGCGGCGAAAGTTGTAACGTTCTCCATGTCCGCTTCGGAAATGTCTTGACCCATGCTGACTCTTGCTGCGTCAATGATACTCTGTGCAATGCCGGCATCATCATTGACTTGCTCTGCTAAGGAATGCAGGTCTGCGTCCGAAAGACGCTTTTTGTCACCAATAAAGAGAGCCAGGCGGGCGTATTGCTGATTCTCAGAGACGATGCGGATGAGTTCAGGGAAGTGCCATGAGTACCATTCTCGTACTCGCATTGAAAATGTATTGATAGCTTTGTCGAGGTGATCTAACGTTGCAATTGCCTGGATTATGTGGTTATCGTTCTTCTGTACGCTGAACTTGACCCTGGCTCTTGAGTAGGCGTGTCCGAGACCTAATTGTGCTCGCTCGACATCTCCTTCTTGCAATTGCTTTAGGAGCTTCGGCGCATGTTGTCTAACGCCCCGAAGCATGTCCGCTACTATTCCACTCGTATCCCCGGTTTCGCACTCAATGCCTGGGAATGCTGCTTTTATGCTGCCTGCAATGTTCTTCTCTGAGACCCCCAGCGTAATCTTGTTTTTCTTCCCCGCCTTTGGCAGGTTGACTTCCAGTAGTGAAACCAGATACTCCGAAGCAATGCCCTCGGATATGTCATTCACGTTCTCCAGAGCTTGAGCCGCTCCTCTACGACACAGATTAATGTTATTCTTCTCTAGTCTCGTACCTAATACACTCACTGAAATGGCGCAAAGCTGAGAAGCTTGACCATCTTCCCGAATTTCGCAAGATCCTGAGTATCATTAGCGGTGTCGCTCAATCTGCCCTCCAAAATTCCCATAGTATACTTGGACAGATTCTTGAACTTCTTTCAGCCGATTGCCGACCGTATCAGGTTGGTGAACGACCTGGAAGACCGCATAGCCCACTGGAGATTCGTGGAGCAGATAATTGACCGACATCTTGAGTCGCTCTGAGGATGCCGAAAGGCCTGAGGTGCTGTGAAAGTGCTATAGTGGCTATTTATACTATTGTCTTCCCTCAAGCTGTCGTTCCGAGTTTAGTTGCACAATGGAGAAATCCCAGGCTCGCTAAAACTAAGTTTGTCTGTCAGCCCTACGGAGCTTGGAGGTCGGGCCGACAGGCAAAGCACCGCGTGTATAAAATATTCCAACGCGCTTGATCAATTTCCACCACAAAATCTCACAATAATATTGCGCATGAGCACCCTACCGGCCAGAACATTGTGACTGTTGAGATACTCTTTCAGTTCAGACCATGTCGGCCGCTCAGCTACTGAACCCTAAAGCCGAGTCAAGGGTGAGCGCTACTTTCAACATGTGAAAAGAGCCCTGTACTAATCGATCCAGCGACGAGGTGAAGCTCTGAAGGTTAACATATCGGCTGGAGAAGGGCTTCAAGATGTTCTCAAGTCAAATCTGGGGCCTCTAGGGACTATCAAGATGTATGTTCCGCCCAAATCTCACCCAAAGCATACGGCTTACCCATGGTTTCAGGCTCGTTGACGGAGCAGGAGCGGTATGTGACCGCTCATCACACCTACTAGTAGACCATAGAGATTATAACTATCACAGATCAAATTAACGAAAGATGGCAACGTTCTACTAAGAGAGATGGTAACCGCTTCCAGAATTTTGGTTGCAAAGGCAAGGCTAACGTATCCCAAGCAAATCCAAAATCCAACAGCAGTAAGTTCAGTTCTTCTTGATACGCCGAAGATGCACTGACATGGAAAGGTCATGATTGCAAGAGCAGCGACAGCACAGGATGATATCACAGGGGATGGGACAACCTCGGTGGTTCTCATGGTTGGAGAGCTTCTGAAACAGGCGGATAGATATATATCTGAAGGCCTACATCCTCGTATCATTACCGACGGTTATGAGATCGCAAAGACAGAAACTCTCAAGGTAAATTCCCTGTGCATGTTGGGCTAACGTGAGCTGACATATCACGGTTAGTTCCTGGATTCATTCAAGCTGCAAAAGGAAGTTGATCGAGAACTGCTGCTCTCGGTTGCCCGAACATCTCTTGCCACTAAGATTAACGCCTCACTTGCTGAAAAGCTTACGCCGGCGATTGTTGACGCTGTACTCTCCATTTATCATCCTCCAGAAAAACCCGACCTCTTTATGATCGAGATCATGAAAATGCAACACAGAACCGCCTCAGACACCTCCCTTATCAAAGGGCTCGCACTTGATCATGGTGCTAGACACCCTGATATGCCTAAGCGTGTGGAGAACGCTTTTATCTTGACCCTAAACGTTAGTCTCGAATATGAAAAGTCAGAGGTCAACTCGGGCTTTTACTACTCCAGCGCGGAACAGCGTGACAAGCTTGTGGAGAGCGAGAGGAGGTTCGTAGATGACAAGCTTCGCAAGATTGTCGAACTCAAAAAGGAGGTTTGTGGCAATGATCCAAAGAAAGGGTTTGTGATCATAAATCAGAAGGGTATAGATCCGCTAAGTTTGGATGTATTGGTCAAGAACGGAATTTTCGCACTTCGGAGAGCCAAGAGAAGGAATATGGAGAGACTACAGCTTGTTTGTGGCGGTACAGCGCAGAACAGTGTGGATGATTTGACCCCTGACGTCCTCGGATGGGCTGGACTTGTCTATGAACATCAACTGGGAGAAGAAAAGTATACCTTCATTGTAAGTAGTTGCTAAACCTCTTTCGAGTTTCAAGTGCTAAACCACCATTCTTAGGAGGACGTCAAAGATCCAAAATCGGTGACTCTATTAATCAAAGGCCCAAATACACATACGATAACGCAAATAACAGACGCTGTCCGCGATGGTCTACGAAGTGTGTATAACATGATTGTAGATAAAAGCGTAGTTCCGGGAGCAGGAGCATTCCAAATCGCTTGTGCTGCCCACCTTTCAAGCGAATCGTTCAGAAAGCAGATTAAGGGCAAAGCAAAATACGGTGTCTCGGCTTTCGCAGATGCTCTTTTGATAATACCGAAAACGCTAGCTGCAAATGCAGGGCATGACATCCAGGATTGCTGTAAGGACCTTGTCTTCGGACCTGACCAGAAGAATGCTAATATTTGCTACTAGTGGCTGCACTCCAAGATGAGCAGGTTGAAGGTAATATTGTTGGACTAAATCTGACTACGGGTGAGCCAATGGATCCAATCCAGGAGGGTGTGTACGATTCGTTCCGGGTGCTACGAAACTGTATTGCGTCAAGTTCAGGGATAGCTTCTAACCTACTGCTATGTGATGAGCTACTAAAAGCAAGACAGATGGTAAGTCAAAGCTAAAGTGAATACACGTCGAGTACTGATTGGAGACAGGGACGGCCGCAAGGCCCAGGACCAGGGGAAGGAGAGGGATGAATGAATCAAAGTATTTCCGATTGAGCATCTGGGGCGCTGCGTGGTACCGTGGTAGAATACTGTACGTTGTGCTGTATGCACCCCAAAATCTGCTAGATATCAGTATTGAAAAGGGTGTAATTGATGAATCGTCTTGATCGTTGAAGTCCGAAGCCGGAAGAACATGCTGGGACCCTGTAGCTTACGTGTGACTTGCCTCATAATTCCGTTGCATCCCGTCTTGAACAAAACAGTCAAGCTAGATTCACTATACTCGCATATGTCGACGGTCCTGATTATATCGTGGTCTACGAGTATGGCAGTCAAAAAACCGCAAACGGCCCCTGGCCCCCACCTCCTTCCCCTCCCCCTCGCTGCTCGGCGACTCAAGTCTGCCGATGCCAAGAAACTCCGCCAAGCAAAGAATAGGAGCACGCGAGGCGGACAGCTTGATATCTAATACTGTCGACGCCTGCTACGCTGCTCACGCTAGAATTGTTTCTGTGAAGCTCGAGGTCGGATCTCAATGACAACACGGTTGGCCAGGCTGCCTATGAGTCCTAGAGGTTCTATCACGTTGGCCTCCGCCTTGTCTCCTCTTGGTTCATGAGAACCCTTGTCCACCACCATGCTTCGATTGCGCCGGTATAGGGTTTTCCTGGTTTTTGCCGTTATCGCGCTTGGGGCATTCTATCACTTCAGTTCTCTAGAAGGTCTAGAGAGCGCTGGGGCTTCCAGCGTAGAAGGATTGAAGAACTTTGGTGCGAAGAACAAGGAGCTACAAGATCAGGAGGCCACCACCTCAACTTCAGAGTCTGCAACCAAAGAGACGCAACTCGTTATCAGCACCAGTGATACGCGACCTACAACCATTTCAGATACTGTTGCAATCTCACCAAGCCCTTCAGTAACCCCTACGGCTAATAGTTTAGACATCTCAACCCCAAGCAAGTCCATTAGCAGTAATTCCATCAGCAAAGCATCCACCGCTAGCACCTCTGCAAAATTTGTTCATGGCACTGGTGTGCCAAATGCCAAGAACGCTTCCACTACTACTGTGCCCGCTAAGGCTGGGTCGGGCCCTGCAGCCCCTGTACTAGATCCAGGTAGAGGAGATGGTAGACAGGAGGTGATTGAGGATCATGAGAAACCAAAGATTTATTGGAAAAGGTTTCCTGAGCACTTCCCGATCCCCTCGGAGAGCCTCATACAATTGCCCACAGGAAAACCCAAGGCCATACCGAAGATCCAGTATGAATTTCCCGAGGAGTCCGTAAAAGACAAGATCGATCGGAAAAGGAAGCTTGAACAAATCAAGAAGACTTTTGAATTTTCTTGGGAGGGATACACCAAAAACGCTTGGATGCAGGATGAGTTATCCCCAGTCTCAGGGCAATATCGCAACCCTTTCTGCGGATGGGCTGCAACTTTAGTAGACACTCTGGATACTCTATGGATGATGGGCATGATTGATCAATTCGAAAACGCCACGGCAGCAGTCAAGGATATAGACTTCACCATGAGTCCAAGGAGAGACATCCCCATGTTCGAAACGACTATAAGATATCTTGGAGGTCTCCTTGGCGCTTTTGATATCAGTGGAGGCAAATATATGGTACTTCTGGATAAAGCTGTTGAGTTGGCTGAGATACTGATGGGAGCCTTTGATACTCCGAACCGTATGCCCATGACATATTATCTCTGGCAACCTGCTTTTGCGTCCCAGCCACATCGGGCCCGTACAAGGGTAGTACTAGCGGAACTGGGCTCCATGTCTGTAGAATTTACCAGGCTTGCACAGATCACAAAGGAACCAAAGTACTACGACGCAATAGCTCGGATCACCAACGAATTTGATATGTGGCAGAACAATACCAAGATGCCCGGCTTGTGGCCAAAATCGGTAGACGCTTCCGGGTGCAAGAAGCCGAGTTTGCTGTCAACACCCGTGGATAAATTCCTCGCAAATGGACCTGGAAACCTTAAAGCCCAGTCTCCCCAGATTGCTACCTCCCATGATCTGAAAGACGGAGAATGGATCTGGCAAAATAAGGAGGATGAAGATACGGCAACCATTCAGAAAGCTGTCTCCGAAATCTCAACAGACAGTGCAGAGGCGTTCAAGTCTTCAGGCTCCGATGATACCACTCGGCCATTGGCTGGTTCACCCGAATGGTTAGCTTCTAAGAGCCAAGGTCATTCGCATGGTTCAGAAGAATCTACGGACACGCACGAAACGGCCAAGGACTCTCCGAAGCAATCTTCAAAATCTAGCCCTACTTCGCGATCGGACCCCAGTGCTAAGAAAAGACAGCTGCAAGATAGCACTCTTCCTTCGACTAGTAAGCCACCAGATTGCGAACCGCAGGGATTGGCTTCACCACCGAATGTTTACAATGAAGAGTTCACAGTTGGTGGTCAGGCAGATTCTGTTTACGAATATCTTCCGAAAGAGTACATGTTACTTGGCGGTCTTGAAGACCAGTATCGAACCATGTACGAAGCGACCCTAGAGCCCATCGAGAAATATCTGCTGTTCCGACCTATGATCCCTGATGAAAATCGAGACATCCTATTTGCAGGCTTGGTAACTACAACTGGCAAGTTGGAGGACCCTGCAGACGTGAATTTGAAGCCAGAGAATACACATCTGACCTGTTTCACTGGTGGAATGTATGCCATTGGTGCTAAGATCTTTGGTCGGGAAAGCGACATCGACATTGCGAAGAAACTGACTGACGGCTGCGTGTGGTCCTACGAAGCGACGGCAACCGGCATCATGCCTGAATACTTCCTGGCAGTACCCTGTGAGAGCTCGAAGGCCTGCCCATGGAACGAGACGAAGTGGTATGAGGCACTGGCGCCTAAAGGCTCGAGGCAATTCCGGGTTGATGATACCCATGCAACACCCGCCCAGCTCGTGATAGATGGGGAGACTGACGTGCCTGACACGAAGAAAGAAACCGAGGCACATCAAGCTACACCACTTGTAGACAAAGCAGATAAGCTCCCTCAAGAAGAGAAGGCGACAACAGTAACCACATCTACAATCAAGCCAAGCGTTGCCAAGGCGGCCGTGGAATCTACTTCGGCGCCAGGGTCTTTGAACAAGAGGCAATTCGACATGGCGAAGGAACTAGACAAGATATCAGACAGCAAGGTCCCTGAGCCTCCAAAGCGAGAGCCAAGTAAGACAGAGGTAGACTCCGTTATTGTGAATCCTAAAGGACATGACAATCTTGGAAAGAGTGCCGCAACAGAAGAAACTATGGCTACCGATGAAGAACAAGTCAGCAAACCGATTGAGCCAGACGTCCCTGAGTACACGCAGCCACCAATGCCTACACGAGAAGAGTATGCCAAATCCAGAATAAAGGATGAGAGATTGCCCAAAGGAATATCAAGACTGATAGATAGTAAATATATTCTTCGGTAAGGCCCATGTGTCCGTTCTGCTTCATATGCGCATGCTGAAATTTACTTCAACGCAGACCGGAGGCCATTGAGTCCGTCTTCATCATGTACAGGATCACTGGTAACAATTATTGGCGCGAGAAGGGGTGGGAGATGTTTTCCTCGATTCACAAATACACTGCCTCCAACTTTGGTGCATCTGCCATTACAGACGTTACAAGCGAGACACCACAGCAAAAGGATGAAATGGAATCATTCTGGTTAGCTGAGACTTTGAAATATTTCTATCTGTTGTTTAGCGATCCCAGTGTCGTCAGCTTGGACGACTATGTATTGTGAGTAACTGCTCAGAAATCCTAGAATGATATTAGCTAACTTTATTAGGAATACGGAAGCGCATCCTTTCAAGAGACCCAAGTAGACAGGGTGCATGGGACGGCGTTTGTCTTGGAGAGTCTGATATCCCGAGACCCGAGGTGGTGCAGAAACGAAATGCCTTGTATTGTATATATTCGGCGCTGACGAGGCAGTTCTTTGCACACTATGAATCTTTCTGAGTATCCTTGGACAGTAGCACATCATAGTAACGTGCCACCATACAACGGGCTGTTCCATAAGTGATGATCTACAACATGAATATCAGAATCTTGTAGAAGCGATCCCCACAACACGACCAATCCATCTCCTGGCATGGTACCCGTGACCTCTACTTCGACGAATATTTAGGAGAACAGCTGAAAAATCCAGCCATGCTATTGAAAAGATATAGCGATACTTGAGATGGAGTTTGAGGTCTTGTACACCCTAGAAAATGAGCAGCAGTTCTGGGACGGTGTGTAAGCCAGCGTCCACAAATAAGCCTCTAGACCATTGCACTGACAAGCCACGCCCAGAACTCGACGACATTGTTTCCGCACATTGCCAGTCGCACGACCTTATCGATAACGCCCTTAGATCCTACTTGACATTCACAACACAATACAAAGGTAACTGTGGCCCCAGCACCGCTCCCCCACTTGTACTGACGAACTTGTACCAGGCGAGTACCTACATAGTGAAGATGACATTGCTCGCTGCTCCTACAAGCTTTTGGCATCCGCTCTATTCGATGCGCACAGAGACTATGTCCGCAGGCAGATTGTCTATACTCTTTTACAGGTAGATTAGCAGCTTTTTGATGTGTCACTGCACTGCTAACGTTGCCCTCACAGGAAGACTCTGCCGATACCCTTCACCTCGTCATTACGTTTCTGCTCCTTGATGGCCGGCAGAATGAGACAACGTTTAACATGATGAACGAGGAGGGTGCTTTCATAAGACTAGTCGAGTTGATCCAGGAGAGAAAGGACGACGACGCCGGGCTGCATAGACTGCTGCTAGAATTGCTTTACGAGATGTCACGAATACAACGATTACGGATAGAAGATTTAAGTGAGTGCGGTAGTACTCTGGGTTGCCAATCGACGGTTCTGATGGGCACTGCAGTATTAATCGAAGACGAATTCATCACATACATGTTTGAAATTATCGAGGGTCTTTCCGACGACGTTGACGACCCATATCATTACCCTGTTATACGAGTCCTGGTATGGCTTGCCCCATGTCAAAGTCAAAGAAACCCTCGCTGACAACCCCGTCTTCCAGCTCATATTGAACGAACAATACATGGTCACCGCCCACGCCCCTCCGGACCCGGACCACTCTCCCACCGCGCACCTAACAAACAAAGTCATCAAGATCCTCTCCCTGCATGGCTCGGCGTACAAGACCTTTGGTGAGAACATCATTCTCGTGCTCAACAGAGAAAGTGAAACCTCCCTGCAACTCCTCATCCTCAAACTCCTGTACCTCCTCTTCACCACGCCGAGCACATACGAATACTTCTACACCAATGACCTGCGCGTCCTCGTCGACGTCATGATCCGCAACCTCCTTGATCTCCCTCTCACCTCCAACCCTCTCCGCCACACGTACCTCCGCGTCCTCTACCCGCTTCTCGCACACACCCAGCTCAAATACACCCCCCACTACAAACGCGACGAGCTGCTCCGGCTCCTGAGCATGATGACCAGCGCCGGCAGTGCCGGCTCGCACTTTGGCGCCGTCGACGAAACCACCGCCCGTCTAGTCGCGCGCTGCGCAAAAGTCCCCTGGCTCGAAGAAGAGGAAGACGGAGAATCAATCTCCAGCACGCTCGTCGCAAAAAACCTACTCAGCGTCGAGCAACCCTCAGCAATGGCGAGCGCGCTGAGTGTGGTGGAGGTGGCAGCGCACATGGAAAAACCCGGGGTGCAAACGCCGAGTTTGCGGCGGGATTCCCATGGCGACGGCCACTCGCATCGACAGGAACAGCAAGCCGCGCAGAGCGCAGCGGATCAGAGTGTAGGGGACGGGGTTACGCTGCGGCTGAACGACGAGGTCTTGGAAGCGGCGGAGAAAAGCCCGTTTGATGTTGAAGGCGAATCTTGAATTGTAGCGCTTGTACCATATTCGATTTGAGCCCTCATCTACAGAGTCGTCTTTCCAGGTAGGGAGGGGAGGGGAGGGTCTCAAGCCTCTTGTTGTATCATCTTACGCTCAGCCGAGCCACTTGTGCAATTTCAACACCCCAAAACAAAACTCCGGGCAATGTTGAAAAGTTTGTTCACACCAAC